>Ga0310123_10001159_pt1 | contig 22427 bp, 17 predicted proteins | sample CB6_AW_1057_MG_FD_203505 | JGI IMG/M metagenome (GOLD analysis project Ga0310123, IMG submission 203505) | Marine microbial communities from Western Arctic Ocean, Canada - CB6_AW_1057 | ecosystem: Environmental > Aquatic > Marine > Oceanic | place: Canada: Western Arctic Ocean | collected... | reverse complement strand
GAAGACCATTTCATTGAGCGTCAATCGTTGTGAAAACGCATAGCCGTCACTATCCGCCATGGCTATCACGTTAAGGTCGACGTAGAGTAAACTAGTGCCGTCTTGGCTCACCGGGATACCGGTTTCGCGAAGACGCATCTCGACAGCGGTCTTCAGAGACTCTTGGGAGAGTCCCGCGTTCTGGCCAGTGGGGCTCAGAGGCTCGACGGCAACTCGTATGGAGTCGAGGCCCGCGAGCAGGTCAGGACGCTGAGCCTGAATCCCATCGGGAGCGACCAGGGTGAGGGCGACGACAACAAACAAAAATGAGCGCATGCGATGACTCCTTTTGGCCGTACCAGAGCCGTATTAGAGCACGGACCGGGTTCCTAGTGGGAGTCGAGTCGGTTGTGCTTCAAGGTCTACCCGGACGGTAGGGGTAAATGGAGATGCGACGATCGGCGTATCTGGAAGGCGATCTGACTTGCTTCCCTGTTTCAAGGTAGACCTGCGTTTATAGTGGTCAACTCTGCACGCTCAACCTCTAGGCTGGTGCTGGTCTGCGGTGTCCTGCTGGTTCCGACGTCCGAGTCGATGGACGCCCAGTCGTTCGATCCGGCGCCCAGTGGTTTGCCCGTAACCCCTGCGATCTCGGTCAGGCAACCCACCATCGCGGTCCTACCTTTCAGCAACATTTCTGGGGCGGCGGACGATGAGTGGATCGGGACCGGGATCGCAGAGACAGTCACGGTCGCTCTCGAGCTACGCGATACCCTCTCGGTCGTAGACCGCGGACCGTTCCTCGAGGTTCTGAGCCCACCCGACGTCGTGCAGTCCTCGGCACAGGACACGCTGGTGCGTGACCTCGCGCTCGACCTCGGTGTCGAATGGCTTGTGACCGGTGGGTTCCAGCGCCTCGGTGACGAGATGCGAGTCACTGCCTGGATCGTCAACGTTGAGACCGGTGCTTCCAGTTGGGCTGTCAAGGTCGATGGTGAGTTCGGCCAGTTGTTCGAGCTGCAGGATCGCCTTGTCGACCAGCTGAGTCTCGGGTTGGCCGCTATCGGCAGCCCGTCGGTTTCGGCGCCGACTACGGTAGAGCACGAGACACCGTTTGCCGGGGTCGAGTTCGGAGAGGGTGTCGGAATTCGTGGTGGCGGCTTCAGCCAACCGTCGACGGCACGAGGCCGTGCACCGGGTCCGGCGGGAGTGCTAGAGGTTGGCCGAGCGACGGAACACAGGGGTGAGAGTCCCGCCGCGACGTCATTGATACCGGGCGCCGGAGTTACTCGTGATGCTGGCGATGTGGCCACTGCCGTCACCGAGCGGCTGACTATGGGTGCTGGCCGTGAGGCGCCGTCGGGCGCCATGCCGATGGCGGGTTATGCGGGAGCGCTTGCCGGCCGCGTCACGGTTCGCCCCGTGTTCACCCAGACCCCCCCGAACATCGACGGACGGCTCGACGATGCCGTGTGGAAGGACGCCGGTCGGATCACCGACTTCGTCCAGCGCCAGCCGACGGACGGCGCACCCGCCTCCGAAGCGTCAGATGTCTATATCGCCTACGACAGCTCGACGATTTATCTGGCGTTTCACGCGCATTACAGCGATCCCTCGATAATGAGAGCCAATCGAACAGACCGCGACCAGGCCGAACGGGGTGATGATACCTTCACTGTCTTCTTCGATACCTTCCTCGATCAGCAGCGCGCCTACAGCTTGTCGGTGAACGGATATGGGGTTCAGGGCGACGCCATCGTCACCGGCGGCCGAGGTCGCCGCGGTGGTGGTGGCGGTGGTTCGGGTGGCGGAATCCCACGCGGTGACTCGTCTTGGGACACACTGTTTAGTACCGGCGGCCAGATCGTCGACGATGGCTTCACGGCGGAGATGGCCATCCCGCTCAAGAGCCTGCGTTATCCCGCAAGGGGCAACGATGCACCCCACACGTGGGGATTCCAGGTTGTTCGTCGGATTCGGGCCAAGGACGAGACGGTAGTCTGGTCACCGTTCTCTCGCGATGTGGCCGGTTTCTTGCCACAAATGGGTGTGCTCGACGGAATGACGCGTCTCTCGACCAGCCGGAACCTCGAGATACAGCCCACGTTCACCGGGTTTCGCTTTGGGACACTCGACGAAGAGACCGGAAGGGTTATCGATGCCGACCCGAAGCCCGAGGCCGGTGCCAACTTCAAGTATGGTGTCACCTCGAACCTGACGGCCGATTTTACACTCAACCCCGACTTCTCACAGATCGAGTCGGACCGTCCGCAGGTGGAGGTCAACCGGCGGTTTGCCCTGTTTTTCCCTGAATTGCGACCGTTCTTCTTGGAGGGTGCTGAAATCTTCCGGGTGCAGGCGCCGCTCAATGTCGTTCACACCCGGACGATCGTGGACCCGTTGTATGGCGCCAAGCTGACCGGCAAGGCGGGAAAGACGACGATCGGATTGCTCTACGCCAATGATAAGGCTCCCGGTGCGGTCGACGACCCAGCCGACGTGGCATTTGAAAAGTCGGCACAGACGTTTGTCGGTCGCGTTCGCTACGATCTCTATTCCGAGTCGTTCATTGGTGCCGTCTTCACCGACCGCGAATTCCTCGACGGCTCGAGCCGTCTCGCCGGAGTCGACACTAATTTTAGACTGGGCGACACCTCCTCGGTCGGGTTCCGGGCCATGCGCACCGACCACCGTGACCAGGACGGTCTCGTGACGGATGGCTATCTCGTCAACGCCGACTTCCGGCAGCGCGGTCGGAAGCTCACGTATGGGGCATCGGCGTTCGCGCTGTCGCCAGATTTCAAGACCGATGTCGGGTTCGTTCGACGAACCAACCAGCGGCGCTTTAACGCCGACGTTGACTACGAATGGCGCCCCGAGCACTGGATTGTCAGCTGGGGGCCCGATGCCGAGTACGGCCGAAACTATAACTTCGACCAAGTGCTGGAGGACACGAGCGCCAGCACCGGCCTCAATATTACCTTCGCCCGGAACATCCGAGTCAACACCAGCCTCGACCGCGACATGGAACGATACGAAGGGCTCAACTTCGACAAACGCCGTTACAGAATCGGCGGCGGTGTTAACACGAGCCGGATTATTTCGTTTGGCGGCGGATACAACTGGGGTGACGAGATCTATTTCGATAAGGCCAATCCGTTCCTTGGTCGCGAAAGTAGTCTCCGAGCCTTTATCAATTTCCGTCCGGCGTCCAGGTTCTCATCCAATATCAACATTTCGACCAGTCGGTTTAGCGACCCCAACGGCTTCTTCGTACCCAGGCTGAACGAAGGGGCTGTCGACGAGAACGGCACGGTGTTCAACGTCAGCATCTTCCGCGCGCGGAGCACGTATCAATTCTCCGACCGGCTACTGTTCAGAAACATCACCGAGTTCGACACCTTCGACGAGACGGTTGGGTTCAACTTTCTGCTGACGTATCGCGTCAACTCCGGCACAGTCTTCTTCGTCGGCTACGACGATCACTACCAGCAACGCGGGCAATTCGACGACCAGGTGAACGCCACGGGGACCGGTTATCAGCAGACCAATCGCGCGATCTTTACGAAGTTTCAATATCTGTTTCGATTCTGAAGGCATCGGGGTGCAGCGCTCGACGCGTTCAAGGGGCGTATCACGATCGTTCCGGGAGCGACGAGTGAGGCCGTTCTGGCGGGTTGTCGCCTGAGCGTAGAATGGCTTCGATCGCAGCTGCGAGATTCATGGCCTTCCGAATTGGTTCCCGACCCGACCGCAACCGCATCGCGCAGCATGTCATCGGGCGCCGAGCGGTGTGCGCCTGACTCGCCATCTGTCTGCTTGTTCTGACGCCGACGGCACAGACGTCATTCGAGATCCTCATCCGAAGCGGTCGCGTGGTGGATGGGTCTGGCAATCCTTGGGTTGCGGCTGATATCGAAATCGTGGGCGACCGCATTACGCGGATCGGCGACCGCTCGTCGGCCACGGCGAGCGGGGAGATTCGGGCCGACGGTTTTATCGTGGAGTCAGGTTTCATCGATCCACACAGCCACGCGCGTGTTGGCATCTTCAAGGTACCGACGGCCGATAATGTCCCGCTGCAGGGGGTGACCACCCTGACGGAAGGGAACGACGGCAGCTCGCCGTTACCCGTCGGCGTGCAGTAAGGCTGTTCAATGGCGTGGTCGTCGTCGACGAAGGCGAGCACATTGGGCACGGGCAGGCCGCGTGATCCATGGACCGGGCATCGCGAATGACTGGCGAGCCCAGCCGATGTGAACGTCAGGCTGAAGAAGCTGAGGCTAGATGCTATGCTGATCGCAAGATACAAGATAGAGGATGACCGGACATGGGGCTGGGCTGAAGAGGAGATGGTTTAGATGCGGATTTGGTTCTGTGACGTGATCTCCCGACGTGGCGCGATCACCGCGATGGCTGTGGTCGTGCTGGTTGCGGCGCTGGTCCTTAGACCGGCCGTGGCTCATGCACAAGGGTCGGACATGCCGCGTGCGGCCGACGGAAAACCTGATTTCAGCGGCGTCTGGCAGGCCAACAATACGGCGAACTGGGATCTGCAGACCCATCTTGCGCGGCCGATCGTAGCTCAGCCCGGTGTTTACCATGATGTGCCAGTGCAGGCGGCGCCCGTCGTTGCTCTTGGGTCGATCGGCTGGGTCCCCCCCGGTCTCGGTGTCGTGGTGGGTGACGAGATTCCCTACCAGCCGTGGGCGGCCGAGCGAAAGCAGGAGAACCTTGAAAACTGGCTCGACCGAGACCCAGAAATCTATTGCTACCTGCCTGGCGTGCCGCGTGTGATGTACATGCCGTTCCCGCTACATATTGTTCAGGGCACGACCAAGATCACGGTGATCTCAGAGTTTGCGAACGCCCAACGCACCATCCACATGGATGAAGTGGTGCCGTATCCGAACTATGCGTGGATGGGGCATTCGCTCGGTCGTTGGGAGGGAGACACCTTGGTGGTCGATATTGACAGCTTTACCCCAAATACCTGGTTCGACCGTTCAGGAAACTTTCACAGCGACGCCCTGACGGTTGTCGAGCGCTACACACCGATCAGCCGAGACGCCATCCGGTATGAGGCGACTATCGAGGATCCGAAGGTGTTCACACGCCCCTGGACGATCAGTATGCCGCTCTATCGACGCCTGGAACAGAACGCTCAGCTTCTTGATTTCAGATGCATAGAGATGGTGGAGGAGACGCTCTACGGGCACCTTCGCAAAGACCATCTGGTGTCGCACTGGGAGGGCGAGACCATGATCGTCGACATCAGCCGCAAGTTCGAGGTAGGTGATGAGCGCGTGTACGAACGTCACCTCTCAGGTAACCCGCCCGAGTAGCCGCGGAGAGCAGGAACGGGTGCGGCGACCTACCTTCCGGCCGCGGCTGCCTTCTCATCGGCGCGAGCGCCGGCAAGGACTCCTTCGATGCCGATATTTCTCTCGTGACAGACGTACTTGAACATCGGCGCCTCCGCCCCGGGCATGGGAATGGAGACAGTCCACGCGCTGGTCCAGGTCGTCGGGTCCTCGACAGAGAACTCATAGAGCAGTCTGTCTACTTCAACGCGTGTGAAGCGTTCGACGAGCTGCAGGTTTCTGGTGGACCCAGCGAACGATGTCGTGCCCTGAAGGTTCGTAGACTCAAAGGAGTATCACTCTCCCAGTGCCCACGTGAGTCACCGCTCAGCTAGCGGATGGCAGGGAAAATATGCGGGCGGCCGTCCATCGGGACAATGCGAGCACTGTGAACCATCTCGTTGAGAATCACGACGTATTCTGCTGTCTGGAAAAGCTGGATATTGTTGTTGTACTCGCTCGACAGCAGAGGTGACCCCGCGTTAAATCCGAGGATACAGCGCTGTCCGATGCCTTGGTCTTCCGGGCCGCAGGCCAGGCGATCCATTGCGGCCGCCACGTCGGCGGCGCGGCGTTGCCCGTCGGGTGTAAGGGGAGGGATACGTCAGTTCGGCGGGTCCACGATCAGCGACGTACGTTTGTCTCTGATGATCGTCGCCGCTCGGTCGTACCAGAACTCGTTGTATGGCACCACGCCACCCTCCAACTCCGGTGGGTAGAAAGCCCCACCCTTTTCCGGGTCGATCAGGTCTGGATTCAAACGTCGATTGTCGGCCTGTTCGAAGCTGGCGGTTTCCTCGTCCGTTAGCACGGCTTTCCAGCCAACTCTCCAGGTCGCTCCATTGGTGTGATGGTGCGGAAGGCCCAGACGCCTTGCAGGTCAGAGCGGCCGTCCGGTGTGCGTGGTAGCGACGACCGCTCTGCCGGTGCCTACCGCGCTGCAGGCTGCGGACTCAGAAGTGCGATTGCCAGTACTGTCGACAGCCCCGCGACGCAGAGTGTTCGCATCTGATTCCTCTAGTTCGTAGCCGTAAACAAATCGCGCCCTTACTTCAAGCGGCATCGGAGAGACCGCGTTGAGCGATGAATGTCGTCTTGCGAGCTCGAGGTCTATTCACCTACGTCGGCAGCCAGGTCACAGGTGTGGCTCCAACCCTGGCGGCAGGCCCGGGCATAAAGGCCCCCCGGCGAGCGGTCGGTGATGGGTCCTTTGGTGCCCCGCAGGATGATCGGATAATCCTCTAGCGTTGGCGAGCCGTGCTCGAATGGACCCAGACCCGACGTCAACCTGGTGAGGTTCTGGCACGCTGGCCCAAAACCAAGGTCACAACCCCGTTCGAGCGCGCCTGCGGCGTCTTGGGGGTCGACTCGGCGTCGATCCTCGCCCGAGAGCGACAGCTCGACGTGAAGAATACCGGCTTCGTTGCAAGCCCACCCTGACCCGGTGCGACAAAACCTCAGCTGCATGTCTGCGAGATACGGGCAGGCATACTGCCGCCCTTCACTGCAGGCTCCCTGCCAAAACGGAACCCACTGGCCAGGGTGACGGTCGCCCACGCCCTGGGTTGCGCTGATGCCTGTGAAGACGAGGGCCCACACAGCCATGTAGGCGAGATTGCGCTCGCGCGGGAGAAGGGACCGGCCAAGCGCCGCGGGATCAAAGCGGCGAAGCCACGGCGCCTGTGCCAGGCGGTCCAGGAGCTGAATCGAGAGGTTTAGAACGGGCACTTGTAGCAGCTTGTCGTAGAAAGCGGGGACGCCGGCTCGACCAAGCAGCGCATAGAGTGCGACGGTGCTCAGGCCGTAGAGCACGCCGAACATGATACGTCCCAGCTCGGTCCTGGGTGCGGTGGACGGATCGGTAAACAGGAGGTGCATGCCGAGGAACACGGCAATCGGGACATATGAATCGTAGAAGAAATAGATTCCGGTGGAAGCGGAGTAGAGCAGACCAAATCCGTAGGTCGCCACCACGGCGGAGACCGTCATCGACGTCACGCCGAAGAGATACTGCCCGGGCAATCCCACCAGAAACAGGACCAGATACACGTGGGGGGGATAGAACTGCGAGGTCGCGATATCTTGGCCCCATGTGAGGCCAGTCGTACCGGTGAGAATCAAGCCAAGCGAAAAGACGGCGAGCGGAAACGACGAAGGATTAAAGATATGGACGCGCCGTCCCCCTTTGTCCCACCGGATCAGCTCCTTGGCCGCGAAGCCGAGTGCCACCAGCAGAAACTGCATGTAGAACCAGTCGTCGTCAAACCACAGAAACAGGTTGATACTGAAGATGACGGGGAATGGACCGAACCCGAGCGTGTAGGTGTCCCGCCGTGACCAGGAGAGCAGCATGTCGAACGCGTAGGCGAAGACCAACTGCGCGGCAATCAGAAAGGCCGAGTCGTAGACCGGGCGCCAATGCCATCCCCAGTACAACAGGAAGACCACCTGCGCGCTTGCCTGGACGTAGTGCTGCTTCCGAAGGGCAATCTCCAGCGTCAGCGACCGGCGCCGGCGTTGGGCCAACCCGAAGACGGCGACGTTCCACGCGAGCAGCACGGCACCGGTCGCGAAGAACGACCACTGGAGCGCTGGGCTGTATCGAACCACGTCCAGGAAACCGAACGCGATGAGGCTCAGGGTGAAGGCTGCGACCAGACTGAAGCCTCGAATCGGTGACAGGCGGATCGCCCCGCCTGCGGACGGTGAATCGGTTTGATCCGATTCGGGCTGTCGCTCCCGCGAAACTGGCACTTCGTCAGCTTACACGGTCGTCAGTGGGGGTCCTGAAAAGAGGTCGCCACATACTGGCAAAATACTAACCTGGGCATCGGTCCTTTGCGACGCACGGCACGTGTGGCCCACAACCCAGACAAATTAACCCGGACTTCCGATTTGGCTGCGGTACCGTATCGCCAGGAGCTTGAGGTGCTGTGCATCGAGCTCAACGAGTTCTACAAGACGCAGGCAGAGATCTCGAAGACGCGCGAGCAGATCGGCGTAGACCGCGTGGCGCTGGAGGTTTTTCTCAAGAGCGTCGAGGAGTTCCGTCGCCACATTTTTGAGCTTGACTCGCGAATGAATGCGATCACGTCGAAGCTGTCGGTCGTCGATCACGTCGTCGAGAGTATGACCGTCTCAACGAGACGATGCAGAGCGCGCAGGCCATGTTGAAGGCGCTCCAGCTGAGCGCGAGCTGGCCGAGCGGTCCGAGTACGGAATCAGGTTGCTGCGGACGAAGACCGATGGCGGCGCGGGGAAGGCGGCAAGCAGATCATCTAGCCTGGTTTAGACGATTTCGAGCTGGAGCGGGCCGCGGTGATGATCTGCTCCGCGGTCGCCTCGATCGACATCTCGCGGATTCCAGATTAAAGGTGTTACCCAGGGCGTTCCGAAGGTAGGATCGAGTCACGGTGCCCAGGGTTCGGGTTGGGGCGCGGGAGGAGGGAACATGGCGAGAACGTCTGTCACGCGCTGGCCGTTGGTTCTTGGTGTCGTGCTTGGAGTCGGACCTCTGCTGGCCGGCTGCGACATCCTTGTCGGGCAATCGGTCGACGAGCTGCACGACGAGGCGATTGTCGTCGACGGGCACGTACACATCACGAACCGCGTGTTCTGGGAGGGTATCGATCCCTGGGAGGTGCAGACGACCGGTCTGTGGGACTATGCCCGCGCAAAAGAGGGTGGACTGGACGTCGTCATCGAGCAAGTCTACCTGGAGGATCCGTACAACAACTATAACTATGCAGTGAAGCAAACGGTTCGGCTGGTCGAGACGTTTCATCGCGTGCTCGATGCCAACCCGGAGCGGATGGAGCTGGCGTTGAGCGCCGCCGATGTCCGGCGGATCGTGGGTACCGGCAAGACCGCGGTTGTCCTGGCCCTCGAGGGCGGTTTTGATATGGAGGGAGATCTCGACGTGCTGCGATTGTTTCACCGCCTGGGTGTAAGGCTGATCCAGTTTTCGAACCACAACACAACCAACGCCTTTGCCGATGCTGGACTAGGCCATCAGGCTTGGGGCGGTATCACCGACCATGGCCGAGCGGTGGTCAGCGAAATGAACCGCCTGGGTATCATCATTGATATCTCGCACGCGTCCGACGCGGCCCAGCTGCAGATCATCGACGCCAGTGCAGCGCCGGTCGTCGCAAGTCATCATGGAGTTCGGCATTTCTCCAATTCGCCCCGCACTCTGTCGGACGACGTGCTCAAAGCGCTGGCGGCGAAGGGCGGTCTGATTGGGATCCATTCCTCCGCCGGCTTTCTCAGTCAGGAATTCCTAGACTGGTCCAGTTCTCAGCCGCAGGCGCCTCGGGTTGCCTGGCTCCAGGAACTGGTCCGCTTGCCCAGGCGAGACTACGGGCGATACATCGCGGCCCTCGATACCGAGATGCGGGAGAACTGGCTTCGCGACCGGGGTGGCCGGGGCGGCAATGGATTCGGCGTGCCCTGGCGCGAGCGACAGCAGCAGACCATCGACTCTGGTGGGCCTCTACCCACGGAGGAGGGCTGGGCAAATCATGTCGATTATGCGGTGAACCTAGTCGGAGAGGATCACGTCGGTATCGGTATGGATATGTTGGCTGGCGGATCGAATATCCGCGACTTCGACGCGACGGCCTACCCACGCCTCACGGAGGTTCTCGTGACCAATGGGTACGCCCCTTCGAGAGTCCGCAAAGTCCTTGGTGAAAACTGGCTGCGCGTGCTTGATAGTGCCAAGGTGCCGAACGACGATACATCCACGGGGAACTGAAGCGGTGTGTTACACACGAGGACACTAGGCTTTCGCCGTCCTTTGCGGTAGATCGACGGCCATTTCAGCTGGAGGATCCATGCGACACCTGTTCCGAACTCGCCAGCCGTTCTTTGTGCTCGTGCTCGGCCTTCTGCTCGTCGGTGTGTCGGTCTTCGCTCAGAATCTCGCCCTGGTTCAGGCGGTGCCGCCACCGGATGCGCCGGTTGTGCTCTATAGCGCTGAGTATTCTCGGATTCGCGTTGTGCCGGTGGTCGGTGGGCTCTCCCACCCATGGGGGTTAGCCTTCCGGCAGAACGGAGACATTCTGGTCACCGAACGCGACAAGGGCGCCTTGCGCGTGATTCGTGATGGGCAGCTTCTCGAGCGGTCCGTTCCGGGTGTGCCGGATGTGTACACGGACGTGCGGCGAGCCGGGCTGATGGATATTGCTCTCCACCCAGACGACGACAGTGTGGTCTATCTCACGTACTCGAAAGCCGCAGAGGTCGACCGCTTGCAAGAGGTCCCGGAGTGGTCGTATGCCGGCCAGCAGGGTTCGACGGTGGCGTTGGCCAGGGGTCGTCTCGATGGGGGCGCACTGACCGAGGTTCGTGAGCTGTTTGTCACCGACCAGATTGACCTTGGTGTCTCGGCATCGAGAATCGCGTTCGGACCGGACGGACTGCTGTATATGGCTATCGGTGGGGCGATCAGGACGACGTCAACTGCTCCGTATGCTCAGGACCCTGGCAGTCACTATGGAAAGGTGCTGCGTCTGCGCGATGACGGCACAGTGCCAGACGACAATCCGTTTGTGGGTAATAGCGACTACAAGCCGGAAATCTACTCGATGGGGCATCGAAACCAGATCGGCCTTGGCTTTAATCCACAGACCGGTGATCTCTGGGCGACGGAGAACGCGCCGCAAGGTGGTGACGAGGCCAACATCATCACTCCCGGAGCCAACTACGGTTGGCCGTTGGCGTCTGTTAGTCGTGAGTACTCCGGCGTTTGGGTTTCCGAGACCCCATGGCTCGAGGAGTTCGCACGACCGGAGGTCGTCTGGTGGCCGTCGATCGCACCGTCTGGATTGGCGTTCTACACGGGCGATCATTTTCCAAAATGGCGGGGGAACCTGTTTGTCGGCGCGCTACGAGAAGGGCGCATGCCGCACACCGGACATCTCGAGCGGGTCGTCTTCAACCGCCAGGGTCAAGAAATTGGACGCGAGTCGCTGCTCATAGAGCTGAAACAGCGGATTCGTGACGTCCGGCAAGGTCTCGATGGCTACCTCTATGTTCTGACCGACGAAGATGATGCCGTTCTGCTGAGAATCGAGCCGGCCCGTGCGATCACCGATCCACCCGGAAACATCCTTACCATCGATCGCCTGTCGGAACCGCGGATTCCACCGCTTCCAGAGGTAGAGTGGACCGCGGAGCAACGCGCCTTGGTCGAAACATATGCACCTGACGGAAACCCGGGGAATGCGCTCGGAACCCTTGTCCGGGTGCCGGTCCTGGCCAACCGGGTGTGGCCGGTGCTGACCTATGTTGCAGAGGACTCGACCTTGTCACCACGTCATCGCACGATGCTGATCTTGCGTACCGCCTGGCTCACCCAGAACGCGAACATCTGGGCGACTCACGCGAGTCGGGCGGGAGAGGCCGGGCTCACCGACGACGAGGTTAGACGGGTCGCGGAAGGTCCCGACAAAGGATGGAGCGAGTTCGAGTCTGCCCTCATCGGCCTGTCCGACCAATTGTTTCGGAATGCGTCGGTCACCGATGCCACGTGGGACCGACTTTCGGCCGAGTATGAACTCTACAACCTCATGGACGCGGTTGTGACCGTGAGTGAAATCACGGCGCAGGCGATCCTGTTCAACGCCCTTGGGATTCAGCCCGATAACGACACGACGGCGCGCCTTCCAACGACGTCGGTCGGCTACCGGGTAGTGGCACCTGAGCCAGACCCTCTGCTGACTTCGCCTCGGGTCGACCCGGTGGATGGCGATGGGCTCCGTATTACACGGACGCTTCGCTACCATCCGGAGTTGAGTGCTCGATGGTCAGCCAACGACCGGTACGTGCTCGACCCGGAGCAGTCGCGCTTGGTTCCGCACGACCGCGAGCTCTTGATCTTGCGAACGGGGTGGAACGCCCAGGCCCCCTACGAGTGGGCGAAGCACGTCGGGAGCGTCGGGCGCGCGCGGGATCATGGTCTCGACCCGCACCGGATCGCACAGGGTGCCGATGCGACTGGCTGGAGCGCCAACGAGCTGCTACTCATCGCGGCGGCAAACGAGATGTATCGCGACACGACAATCTCTGATGAGACGTGGGGGGAGCTGTCACAACGCTACGATAGACATCAGATGATCAGCATCGTCGCAACCGTGGCGCGCTACCGGAAAGTATCGATGACGCTCAATGCGTTGGGTGTGCAACCGCTTCCGGAGGACGAGCGGTTCCCGGTTCTCGAGGGCTACTGATGGTGGCGCGAGACCCTGAAGGAGGCTGACATGACACTGCCGATTCGGCTGGCCGCACCGGCGATCGCGTTCGGACTAGTCATCGTACTGGCGACCGCCTGCGACGCGCCACCACCGAGTGTCTTGATCGATGACGACGACATTGGTGGCGTCGTCGCTAGTGGGAACGGTCCCGAAGCCAGTGTCTGGGTGATCGCTGAGACCGACGACCTCGATACCAGGTTCGCGCGGATCGTGGTTACTGACGACGAGGGGCGGTTCGTCGTGCCCGATCTGCCGGAGGCCAGTTATCAGCTCTGGGTTCGAGGGTATGGACTCGTCGACTCCACTCCCGTCGATGCCTCACGGGGCGACCACGTCGACCTCACCGCCATAGAGGCTCCCGACGCAGCGTCGGCGGCGGAAGTCTATCCTGCGGCCTACTGGTATTCGATGATGAGCCTGCCGGCTCAGGAAGAACTGACTCACCTCGAGGGCGGGCTCAATGAGTACCTCGCCACGATGAAGAACATGGGGTGCATCGGCTGCCATCAGTTGGGTCAGAAGTCGACTCGGACAATTCCGGAATCTCTCGGAGGTTTCGAATCGTCCGAGGACGCGTGGCTGCGGCGGATCTCCTCCGGCCAGGCCGGCCAGCAGATGGCGGGTCAGATCATGGGACGGTTGGGTGGCGTACCGTTGAAATACCTCGCTGACTGGACCGACCAGGTGGCCGCAGGTGTGCTCCCGTCGACACAGCCGGAGCGCCCGACAGGGGCCGAGCGCAACGTGGTAGCCACGGTCAGAGATTGGGCCACCCCGATGGTCTACATGCACGACCTGAGCTCGACCGACCGACGCGAGCCCACGGTGAACGCGTATGGCCGCATCTATGGCGCCCCGGAGCTGAGCACCGACGACTTCCCGATCTTAGACCCGCAGGCCAACACCGACACGAGCTTCAGAGCACAGGTGCGAGACCAAGACACTCCGACCACGGCAGGCACACCTGTATTTCAACCGTCACCCTACTGGGGCGATCAGACCCTTTGGGACAGCCAGGCCAACGCGCACAATCCGATGCTCGACCACCGAGGACGGGTCTGGTATACGGCGAGGATTCGTGGCTCCGCCAACCCCGACTTCTGCCGCGAGGGCTCGAGCCACCCGTCGGCCAGTCTGTTTCCTCTTGAACGGGCAAGGCGGCACCTGGCCTTGTACGAACCAGAGAGCGGTGACTACAGCTTCATCGACACCTGTTTCAGCACACACCATCTGCAGTTCGCGGAGGATGCCAACGACACGCTCTGGACAAGCGGCGGCGGCCAGGTGGTCGGGTGGCTGAATACGAAGATGTATGAGGAAACCGGGGACGCCGCAACGTCGCAGGGATGGGCCCCGTTTATCCTAGACACCAACGGAAATGGCCAGCAGGACGAGTGGGTGGAGCCCGGTGAACCACCCGACTCCGCCCGCGACACGCGTCTCGACGCCGGCTTCTATGCGGTGATGCCGAATCCGGCTGACGGCTCGATCTGGGGCTCGGTCGCCTTCCGGTATCCAGGTTCGATCCTTCGGCTGGATCCCGGCTCAAACCCGCCAGAAACTGCATTGGCCGAGATCTACAATCCGCCGCTCCCAGGCTTTGGCGTTCGGGGTGCCGACATCGACCGAAACGGTGTCGTGTGGGTGTCGCTCGGGAGCGGGCATCTCGGAGAGTTCGACCGTCGAAAGTGCGAGGGACCGCTGAATGGCCCGGAGGCGACGGGCGACCACTGTCCAGAAGGGTGGACGCTGCACCGGCTCCCTGGACCGGGGTTCGACGATCTGCCAGAATTCAGCATCGAGTCGAGCTACTACACGTGGGTCGATCAGCACAACACGTCCGGGCTCGGCGCGAACGTACCGATCGCGACCGGCAACTTGTTAGATGGAATCCACGCCCTGGTCGACGGTGAGTTTGTGACCCTGCGGGTTCCGTATCAGCTCGGCTTCTACAGCAAAGGCTTCGACGGCCGGATCGACGACCCGAACGCCGACTGGAAAGGGCGTGGTCTCTGGGTCTCTGAAGGGGACCGCACGCCGTGGCTGATGGAAGGCGGCACCGAGAACCGACCACTGGTTGTGCACTTCCAGGTACGCCCAGATCCATTAGCCAAGTAGTCGACTGTTGCGGAACGGCTACCGGACGAAGGCTGGGACCGACATGATATTTGAGACCACGACTCGCATTCGATCGAAATCCTCGACGGGTCTGGCGAACGCTCATGGATTCCGGGTAGTGGCTCGGGTTGGATTCGTCGATCGACAGGGTAGACGGGATACCGATACTCGGTGTCACCGTCACCGTGCACGCCAAAGTCGAACGGGCCTTTCCGCTGAAGGTCGTTGACTTCGTGCCGAACCGGCGGATTGACCTCGCCGGAGGCATGCCGCTGGTCTCTTCAAGGGCCAACGAACCTACTCGGTAGTGCCGGAGGGCGATGAAACCGTGACGTTCGCGATGCGAGAGGTGTTCTCTGGCTTGCTCGCGCCACTCATCACGAAGTCGATTCCTGACCTGCAGCCTTGACAGCCAACGAGGAAAATACCAGGCCGGCTCCACGTCTGGGTGTTAACGCAACAGATTTGTAATCCCTGCTTCCGCCCGAGCCCGTTCCGACTCTGAAACGACCAGGCGATCACGTTGCGGTGCGGTCACTAAGGCTGGATCTGAACTTGCTTCAGCTGATGGACATGTCACAGACCAGACTTCCGCTGATTGTCACTACGATGCTGACGCTTGCCTGGGGCTGCGGTGGCTCCGGAAAGGCCGACCTGGCTCCAGGTGTTGAGGCCAGGATTGAGATACCAGATGGCTCGCTGGGCACAGGGAGGGTAGCCGAGTCTCCGGCCAGTGCACCGGAGGCTGAACCTGTCTAGACGAAGCCACGGCTTACGGAGGTTACAGTTCCGGCCGGTACCACGCTCGTTCTGGCGCTCGACCATGCACTCGCTTCCGATGTCAGTCAGGTCGAAGACGCGGTTACGGCACAGCTGCGGCGCTCGGTGATGATTGACGACAGGCTTGCGATCCCTGAGGCCAGCACGGCGATCGGAGGGGTGACGGCCGTCGAAGCGTCCGGGAAAGTGAAAGGTCGCGCGACGCTGGCGTTCCGTTTTGATCAGCTTGACATCGAGAGCCATGGCTACGACATCCACTCTGACACCGTGTCGTATCAGGCAAAAGACATTCGGTCTGTGGACGCCAAGAAGATCGGGATCGGCGCGGGTGCCGGCACCGCGATCGGTGGGGGCGCTGGGACAGCCATGGTGCTGATGACCGCAGGGGATGAAGCGAAACCGGAAGCCGGAACGACGGTCGGGCTGAGTCTTCCCAAGCGCTCACGCTTCTGATTCCGATGAGCTGACCCGTCTCCCGCGCGTGGGTCTATAACGCGGTTCTTCGTTCCGCTCCGATCCAGAGGAGAACCATGGCTCGCTCATCCCGTCGGCGCTCTCGGTTCGTCTCCCACACGCCCGTCGCGGTGTTCGGCGTGGTCGTTATTGGCGGTCTGCTCGTCCTCTCCACAGCGCCGCGCGCCCGGCAAACGAACTCTGGGCCGCCCGATCCGGGGGAGCGACGACTGGCGGCCGAGCAGGGCGATGCCGATGCCCAGCATGATCTGGGAGTTGCGTATCAGGACGGTGACCGTGTGCGACAGAGCGATGAGGAAGCAGTCCGCTGGTTCCGTCTCGCCGCGGACCAGGGACACATCGCCGCTCGTCACGACCTTGGGCTTGCCTACGCTAACGGCACGGGCGTGCCTCAAGATGATGCGGAGGCGGTGCGGTGGTTTCGCCTCGCTGCGGACGAGGGGTATGCCGTCGCCCAACACAATCTGGCGATCGGATACGCCAACGGCAAGGGTGTCTCTCAGGACATCACAGAGGCGGTCCGCTGGTTTCGCCAGGCCGCCAACTAGGGGTATGCCGTCGCGCAGTACAATCTCGCGATCGGATACGTCAACGGTATGGGTGTATCTCCGGACCCGACGGAAGCAGCCCGCTGGTCTCGTCTTGCTGCCGAGCGGGGACACGGCGCTGCGGCAGACGACCTCGTTTCCATCGAGGCGACGATGACCGCCGAGCAGATTGCCGAAGCGACCCATCTGGCCCGCGCGTGGAGGCCACAGAGCGGGCCAGAGGAGGTCGAGAGGCCTCTGCTCCACTTGGGAGTTCTCGGGTCTCACATCAACGTACAGTCGCTCCCCAGTGTCGCCTGCTGCTGTGCGCCAACCTGGATAATGCGGCTGACCCACGTGGGTTGCTCAGCTCGACACATAAACTCAACGTTGGCGAGCAACACTCAAGGAAACCCGTAGATCTTTTTATCCTCGTTCGCCCCACCGTGGCAGATTTCGCCACGTGGAAGCCCGCCTACGATGAGCATGCACCCATGCGCAAGGATGCTGGCTCGAAGGGAGGTCGTGGTGCTCATCACGTGGGACAACCTTCAGAATGCGCAGGCCTTCGCAGGATTGGCCGGACTATAAGCGGTGATGGAGAAAACCGGCGTCGTGGGTCAGCTTGACATCTTCTTTCTCGACGAAGTCGAACGGTCCGACGCGCAGAACAGCCGATGACCCACCGAGGCTACCGTCGGTCGAGAATTCCGTTCCATTCGTCGACCTGCTGCGACTGCGATGCGAGGAGTGAAGACGCGTCGCCCTCGATCGTGATCGTCGTCATCACGTCGCCCTGCTCGATGGCATCGACGACGCTCTGTCCGGCGGACACTTTTCCGAAGATCGAGTGCTTGTCGTCAAGATGCGGTGTGGGCCCGTGCGTGATAAAGAACTGGCTCCCGTTGGTACCTGGTCCAGAGTTCGCCATCGACAAGGTACCGGCTGAGGTGTGCCGCAGTGAGGGACTGAACTCGTCCCCGAAGTTGTAGCCGGGGCCTCCGCTGCCGGTTGCGGTCGGGTCGCCCCCCTGAATCATGAAGTTCGCGATGACACGGTGAAAGGTCAGCCCGTCGTAATAGCCCCGTTGCACCAGGTTCACGAAGTTCGTGACCGTCAATGGCGCTTCGTCCGAGAAAAGTGCCACTCTGATTTCACCCTTCGCGGTCGTGAACACGGCCGTTAGGTCGCTGGTTTGGGCTTCGATGGACATCGTGGTCGAACCTCCAATGAGCGCTGCCACGATGGCAGCAATAATCGATACTCGTGTGGTCTGCATGTCGCCCTCCTTTCGTCGACTCTCACCTTAGCACGCAGAACCATCCGACTGCGAACGCGGGCGTCGGCCGGCGACTGCCACGTGCTGGGCTTCCGGGGCGAGCCGTCACCGCTTTGTTGTCCGGCGCTGGTTGGCCGCGAGGATCCGTTTCCGGAGGCGTATCGTCTTCGGGGTGATCTCGACTAGCTCGTCTTCGTCGATGAACTCGATCGCCTGTTCGAGATTCAGTGCACGCGGCGGAATCAGGCGGATTCCCTCCTCCGCGGTGGACGAGCGCATGTTGTTGAGCTTTTTTTCCTTGGCGACGTTGACATCCATGTCGTCTGGACGCGCGTTCTCTCCGATGATCATCCCCTGGTAGACTGCGGTGCCGGGCTCGATAAAGATCTCGCCGCGTTCTTGGAGGTTGTACAAGGCGAAGGCGGTGGCCTTGCCGATCCGGTCCGCAACCAGCACGCCGCTGGGTCGTCCTGCGATCGGACCGTGCCACGGCTCCCACCCGCTGAAGAGATGGTTCAGGATCCCTGTGCCTTTGGTGTCGGTGAGAAACTGGGATCGAAACCCGATCAAACCGCGGGTGGGAATCCGAAACTCGAGTCGGACGCGGCCGCTCCCATGGTTGACCATCTTGGTCATCGTGGCGCGACGCATGCCGAGGCCAGCGATCACGACGCCTTGAAACTCCTCGGCGACGTCGATCACGAGCTCCTCGACCGGTTCTTCGGTGCCACCCGGGACGGTGAGGGTCACGATCTGGGGGCGTGACACCTGGAGCTCGTATCCTTCCCGCCGCATCATCTCGATGAGGATCGACAACTGCAGTTCACCGCGACCGATTACCTTCACCTGATCGGCAGAGTCTGTGTCTTCCACCCGGATCGACACATTGCCCACCAATTCTCGATCCAGTCTGTCGCGCAGGTTACTTGAGGTCACATACCGACCGTCCGTTCCGGACATGGGCGAGGTGTTGACCCCGAAGACCATTGAGACCGTCGGTTCGTCGATGTGTATGGGCGGAATTGGTGACTGGTGTTCCGGGTCGGTGATCGTCTCGCCGATCGTGATGTCATTGAGACCCGCGAGGCAGACGATATCGCCGGCCGCGGCGTGGTCGATGACCACCCGTTTGAGACCGTCGAACTTGAAGAGCTTCGTGACACGCGTGCGCTGCACGTCACCGTCAAGCTTGGCGACCACCACCGAATCTCCGACCTGCACGGTGCCATTGAAGATTCGACCGATCGCAATGCGGCCAAGATAGTCACTCGAGTCGAGATTAGCGACCAAGAGCTGGAGCGGCTTGTCGCGCTCGCCGCTCGGAGGGTGGACATGCGCGACGATCGCATCAAAAAGTGGTCGCAGGTCGTGTCCAGGCTCGTCCACGTTCGTCGTCGCGGTACCGGCCTTCGCGTTGGTGTAGAGCACAGGAAAGTCGATCTGGTCGTCCTTGGCGTCTAGGTCGATGAAGAGGTCATACACCTCGCTGAGCACCTCGGTCGCTCTGGCGTCCTGGCGGTCGATCTTGTTGACGACCACAATGGGCAGCAGACCGCGCTCGAGTGCTTTCCGCAAGACGAAGCGAGTCTGCGGTAGCGGTCCTTCAGAGGCGTCGACCAGGAGGAGCACCCCGTCGACCATCGTGAGAGTCCGCTCGACTTCACCGCCGAAATCAGCGTGACCGGGTGTGTCGACGATGTTGATCGTGAAGTCGTTGTAACGGACGGCCGTGTTCTTGGCCATGATCGTGATGCCGCGCTCGCGTTCGAGCTCGATGTTGTCGAGTGCTCGCTCGGCGACGCGCTCGTTCGACCGAAACACCCCGCTCTGGTGCAGCAGAGCATCAACCAGGGTCGTCTTGCCGTGGTCGACGTGCGCGATGATGGCCACGTTGCGCAGAAGGGAGTTTGCGACAGTAGACATCCCAACATCATCTCAGAACCGACGCCTGACGTCTGTAGATGAGGATGGCCCATGGCTCGAGTAAGGACACCTGGATTCTGGCCGACGGTCCGGTCAAGCATCTGAGTCTACTCGGCCAGCACTGCTCACATCATCGGCTTATTGTCTCGCCGGCATCCACCGAGTAGTGTCTCGATTCGACAATCGCGTGTTCTTGATCGATACCGGCATGTTGGCCGGTGCGTATCAAGGGCAGCCGTCCGCGCTGGAATTTTCTCACCGTGGCACGACGGCCGTCTATCTTTCCGGGCGGGAGCCGATCGTTCCCTGAACCGTTCCTCGGCCCGAGTCGTGTTGCCGACGCTTGCTTCGGATTGTCCCGACCTGCAGAAACGCAGGAGCGTTACTTCCGTGGAAACTTGAGGACGCGGCTTGCCGTGGGGGCGTTGGAACAGGAATCGGAATTCTGATCGAAGTTAGCCGGCTCCGGAACGCGTTTGTATAATGACGCCCCGTTTGGGAGACGAAGCACGGTGGCAACCCGGTCGAGGGCCAGCCATTGCGACGGGGTGATGCCCTCGATCTCGGGGCCCTGAGTCTCGAGTGACAGGACCAGTGAACGTTGCACACCCGCTTTCTGCGCCAACGACGACGTCGTGAGGCTACGTTGCTCTCGCAGCCTGCGGATCACGTCACCGACATGCCAGGATCTGAGAGCCATTATTTCAGTCTTCCCGAGTGTGAGCTCACCGACGGGGGGCCGCGGTGTCGTTTGGCATCGAACCGCCGAAGAGGAGGCGGGTCCGCCACCGAAAGCGATGTCTGAAAGTCTTATCGGCTCGTTTCAATCGGTCGCCAACACACCGCGGTATACTTTTTCCCAGAATGACCTTGAAAATATTTCGCGTGGTTGTGATTTCTGTCGTGTTGGCGTGGGCGGTCGGTGTTCAGCTTGCGATCGCGCAAGATTGGCCCCAGTGGCGTGGTCCGAACCGTGACGGCGCCGTGCCGGCGTTTGACCTGCCGAGCGCCTGGCCCGACGCGTTGACCGAACAATGGACGGTTAACGTTGGGCTCGGATACGCGACACCGGTGATCGTGGGTGATCGGATCTACATGTACACGCGCCAGGACGGTGACGAAGTAATGCTCGCGCTGGACGTCGACTCCGGGGAAGTGTTGTGGCGGTCTGGTTATCCTGCACCGTTCGAACAAATGCCTGCGGCGGCGCGGCACGGCGCCGGGCCCAAGTCGACACCCACGTTTGCGAACGGCCGGCTGTTTACACTGGGGATGAGCGGGATCGTTACAGCGTGGGACAGTGAAACGGGACGCCAGTTGTGGCAACTGGAGGCGCCAGCGGTTCAGCCCACGTATCACACGGCCATGTCACCGGTGGTCGATGGAGACCTGATGATCGTGCACATCGGTGGCCAGAACGATGGCGCGCTGACCGCGTTCGAAACCTCGACTGGTGAGATTCGCTGGAGCTGGGATGGCGACGGACCAGCCTACGGGTCGCCGATCGTGGTTGAGCTGGAAGGGGTCCGGCAGGTTGTGACATTCACCCAGGAGCACATGGTGGGCGTGGCCATCGAGACCGGGTCACTGTTGTGGAGTCGACCCTTTGTGACGCCATCGACAACGACCGCCCAGACGCCGATCCTCTACAACGGTCAGCTCGTCGAGGCGGGGCGGGACAACGGTATTACGTTGTTTCGTGTTGTGAGCGAGGGAACCGCGTGGACGACCGAAGACGTCTGGCACACCGATGAGGTGTCGCTCCACATGACCAATGGCGTGGTCGCTGATGGCGTGTTGTTTGGCCTGTCACATTTGAATAGCGGACAGTATTTCGGTCTTGACCTCGAGACGGGACAGGTCTTATGGACCAGTGATCCCCGCCAGGCCGAGAACGCCGCAGTCCTTCGCGTGGGAGACCTGATCTTCTCACTCGAAGATGATGCCGAACTCGTGATCCTCGGCAGTAGCCGGAGCGGGTTCGAACCGCTCGAGCGCTACCAGGTCGGCACGAGTGCGACCTGGGCGCAGCCGACGTTGCGGGGCAACCGGTTGTATGTGAAGGATGTGTCGTCGCTAACGCTCTGGACGTTCGACTGACTCGAAGCCCCGTCTAATTAGGAATAGTGCTGGTAGACTTCCTTTACTTCCCCAACAGCGCCACCGTAGCCTGCCAAAGGTTGCCGGCCTAATCGCGTCCGGTCCGTTGCCCGGTGTGCAGTAGCTCGTAGGCGTGTGCTTCCATGTAGTGCTGACCTGGGCGCCGACATCTTCAGGGTTGGTGCAGAGAAAACCAGGAGAATCCTCGGGGGCGCACTCCTCGTGGGGTTTCCTGATGGCACTCGACAGCTGGACGGTCGTGAGGATGTGTGCGAGGTCGGACGGTGTATGCTGGTTGGTCATTCTTACCAAAGAAAAGAATACCATTTCGCTCAGGGGCTGACGCGTGAGCGGGCCGGGGTAAACAGGCTTTGGCGGAGGGTGTGTCGGCCGTTAGGGAGAACGGGAGGAGACATGCGAATCGGTGCGTGTATGCTGTTCGTAGCGAGCGTGATGCTCACGGGATGCGGAAGCGAACCGCAGGAGCTGCCTTTTCGTCCGGTAGCCAGCGTCAGTCAGCTCATGTCGACGATGATCGACCCCTCAGCCGACGTGGTGTGGGACGCCGTGGGAACCATCGTCACCCCCGATGGCGTTGAACACTGGGAGCCAGAAACCGATGATG
>Ga0310123_10001158_pt1 | contig 22431 bp, 26 predicted proteins | sample CB6_AW_1057_MG_FD_203505 | JGI IMG/M metagenome (GOLD analysis project Ga0310123, IMG submission 203505) | Marine microbial communities from Western Arctic Ocean, Canada - CB6_AW_1057 | ecosystem: Environmental > Aquatic > Marine > Oceanic | place: Canada: Western Arctic Ocean | collected... | reverse complement strand
TATAACAGCGAAAACAAATTAGTTATGTTGTTAGAGGTAGATAAAGATTTTGATCTTAGTGATGGGATTCATATAGAACCTCCTGTTCCGAAGGTCAAAGAATGGTCCAATATTATGAGTAAATTGGGTAAGAAACTGAAATCTGGTAAACTTGATTCATGGACTGAGATGAATATGGTTTTTGATACAAATGAGTATTAGTATAAATTTCCTAAATAAATAAAAATGAAAATAACTAATATAACTGCATTTCCAATAAGAATTCCAAATGAATCTGATGATGGTAGAAAAATAAATACCAAAAATCTAAATACTGCAATGCTTGCTAATAAGGATCTCCCTGTAAAAGATTACGAGAAACAGGAATCTAAAAAGCAGAAAAAAGATAAAAAAAGACATTTAGATGCCAAAGCTTTAGGAACTTACGACTCAGAAATAAAAGATATGGGTATTTATTACGTTGATGAAGGTTCTAATACTTCTATTTACTCCAAATTTCATGAAACTACTGTAGTAAAAATTGAAACAGATTCAGGAATTATAGGCTGGGGAGAAGCTCAATCGCCAGTAAGTCCAAATACAACTGCCACAATTATTACAGATATAGTTACTCCTTTAACTATTGGTAAAAATATTTTTGATGTTGAAGCTATTTGGCATAAGAATTACTCAGCCAAAAGAGAAAGAGGTCATTACACAGGATTTTATATAGATGCTATTTGTGGAGTTGATATAGCAATATGGGATGCTATAGGAAAAGCATTAAATATGCCAACATGTCAAAGTATGGGAGGGATTCACCGAAAAAAAGTTCCTCTATATAACGGTATAGGAGGAACTCATCCAGAAGAAGTTGCAGACCAAGCTGAATGGTCAGTAGGTAAAGGATATAAATTTCTTAAAATGCATTTAAAAGAAGATCTAGAAACGATTGTGAAAATAGCTGCAAAAGTTAGAGAACGAGTTGGAAATTCAATCGGATTAATGGCAGATGTACATATGGGTTTTGATACTTTCAACGCTATTAAACTTGGAAAAGAATTAGAAAAATTAAACTTATTATGGTTAGAATCTCCATCTGATCCAATTGACATACCTGGGCTATGTGAAATATCTAGATCTTTAGATATGCCAATAGCTAATGGAGAATGGACAAGAACAAAGTATGAAATGAGAGAAATATTTGAAAAAAGAGCTTATGATATTTCAATGCCTGATATAGCAAGGACTGGACTTACTGGAGGAAAACAAATCGCAACAATAGCTGAATTATATAACATCCCAGTTGCTCCACACGTTGGAGGAGGAGGAATTGTATCAATAGCTGCAACACTTCAATTTTCATTGGGAACACCTAACTTCATGATTATGGAACATTCAGAACAAGGACACGCCGTTAAGGCTATGATACTTTCAGATAATTTTGATGCATCCGAAGGTCAATATGAGCTTCCAGAAAAGCCTGGCCTTGGTATAGAAATTGACGAAAATAAAGTAGAAAAATATAAAATTGATCCTTCAATTTAACTAGATAAAGACATCTTTTCTCTGTTATAAGCTAAGAATAAATTATAGAATTTTCAATAATTCATAATCTTATAAATAAAGGAGTTAATACTATGCGAGGTATAGCTTTCAAAGGAAATAGTATTGCCGAAGTAATTGATTACCCAGATATCGCGCCAGGGCCAGAACAAGTTTTGATCAAATTAAGATCTTCAGGCCTGTGTGGATCTGATTTCATGTCATATCGCGATAAATCACCGAATGAACATAATGGAGAATTAAGAAGACCTGGACACGAGCCTTGTGGAGAAATAGTAGAGCTTGGCCCAAATGTTAAAGGTTTATCAGTGGGTGACCGAATAATTCAACATCATTATGAAGGATGTCGGGAGTGTAATTATTGTCTTACTGGCTGGCAACAACTTTGTGAAGTAACTGAAAAAAAAGAATATTATGGACGTTCAATGCATGGTGGACATGGTGACTATATGGTTGCCCACCAGTCAACTTGTGTTCCACTTCCTGATGATCTCTCATTTGAAATTGGTGCTTATCTAGCATGTGGAGCAAGTACAGCATTTCAAGCACTTAAAAAACTTGAGATATCAGGTCGAGAGACCGTTGCTGTGTTTGGACAAGGCCCAGTTGGGTTAGCTGCAACAATATTTGGTAACGAAATGGGAGCAAGAATAATTGCAGTAGATATTTCAACAAAAAGACTAAAAATGGCTTCTAATCTTGGTGCGTGGAAAACAGTCAACGCAAGTTCTGGAGACGCTCCAGAACAAATCAAGGAACTTACTAATGGAAATGGAGCTGACTCAACACTTGAAGCAGCAGGACTTTCAGTAACAAGAATTGCAGCAGTTGAATCTACAAGAGTATTTGGAAAAACATGTCTTGTTGGCGAAGGAGGAGAAGTAACATACGAACCTACTCCACACATTATTCATAGACATTTGACCATGTTAGGTTCATGGACATTCTCTACTTTTGGATTATCTGAAGCCGCAAGGTTTACTGCTGAACGAAAAATTGCACTAGATTCAATTATTACCTCTCGTTCAAATATAGAAGATGCACCAAGTGCTTATAAAGAATTTTCTAAAGGTGCCCCTGGAAAGTTTGTTATCAATTGGGACTAAAATTAGAAATAAATATGACCACCCAAATACTTTAATCCATTATCACAATTTAAGGTTACAATTTTTTTACCTGGGACTATTTTATTTAATTTGACTATTGAGGTATTACCTATTGCATCCAATGGATTTATTTGTTTATTCATAATTTTTAAAAACATCCTCACCATTGTATGAACGTAGGTATATGTGTCTCAATAAGATGATTTCACATGATTATAAAGTTATTTTAGAGCAGATAAAAGGATTCCTATCATAAACTTTATAAAGTGGCATGAAATTTTTTATATAATTTATTTGAAACCTTGTCCAATATAACAAAAGGAATTGGAGAATAACATGGATAAAGACAAAAAAACCAATAAAGAAATATTTGATGAAATTTTAAAGAAAAAAAAAGAGAAAATTGATGAAAAAAACTACAATAATAACAAAGAAGCTAAAAGCTCAAATTTTTCAAAAATTAGATCTAACTCACCTCAGAGAACAGGAAAAGGAAGAAGGGGAAAATAGTTAACAAGAAAAAAATCCAAGTTTGGTTGTATAGTTATTTTAGCAGCAACGACATTTCCTAAAATGGAATCTGATGATTCAGCAAGAATATTTATCAAACATCACAATTAGAAATTAATTGTCTATCGAGATCAGATTCTGACTTATTTCCAAAAGTAGAATGAATTAAATTAAAGGTTTCCTAAAAAATCAGATTCTCTAGTTGCTCTTATAATCATAAGTAAATGACTATAATCGTATTATGTATGAAATTTTTTCACAATATTTTCCTCTTTGGATTTTCATATTAATAATGGTAGGTACCCCAGGTCCTGCTAACTTATTATTACTTTCTTCTGGTGCTCAAAATGGCTTTATTAAGACAATTCCTTTCATATCTGGGTTGGTATCGGGTAAGTTATTTTTGAATATTTTATTTTCATTAGGTTTGGGCATCATAATTAGAGATTATTCAATACTATTAAAAATCTTTACTTATATCAGTGTTGTTTATATGATTTGGCTTTCTTTGAGAGGTTGGAATGCTCATAAAAAAGAAATCTATAATGAAAGTATTCTTGGGTATAAAGAAGGGTTATTCGTTCATCCGTTAAGTCCTAAAACTTGGGCTATGTGTTTAATTGCTTTTTCAAAATTTACTGAGGGTTTCACAGGTATTTTTGAAATTTATTTTTTAGTACCCACTAGTTTTTTTTTATTGCAAATCGTTTTTCATAATTTGTGGTGTCTTATTGGTGATTCAATTAACAAAACAATAGGATTAAATAGTTATTTGAATCGAGTCTTAATTTTTATAACAGTAGGAACTGTAGTTTGGGCAATTTTTTTCGTTAAATAATAAAAATTATTTCATAAACAAATCATATCAGACATAGTTGATTTATATGATTTTTAGTATCTGTTTAAAATTAACCGTGAGCAAATTCTACATGAGAACTATGGGGCTTTCTTTGAGGTTTTCTTACAATGAGCGTATTAAAAAGGGAGGCGAGTGTGTAGTATATACGTATAGATACTACACACACAAAAAATAAAAACTTCCAGACATTATTATGTGGAGAATAAAGAAAAAATATATTAAGGCATTAGTTATTGGAGTAATATTTACTTTAGTTATTTTTGTAGACATGCCTTTGAACTCGAATGTAATCTTATTATTGATTATAGTAATAGGAATTTCTTATTTACTAATAAATAAAAGCGTAAATCTTAGATTGATAGAAGAAAGAAAACACTCTCACCAAAAAGATCTTCCTTATATCAATGATTGGTTGAGAGATAAGGAGGAATATGAAGAGGAGATGGATGTAATTCAAAAAATTTTATTTTACGATAATCCATTCTATGCTTCAGCAAATGTAAGAAAACATTTAAAAAACGTTATAGTTGACGGAGTTGAAACTGGGAAGTTTTTGGATGACTTCGAAGGATGGGATGATATTCAGAAATATCGAAAGACTTGGAAAGAAATAGTAACATTCACACCAGAATCAATGTCAAAAGATAGATTAATAAAAGCTAGAGACATACTAAAAAAATATGAAGACATAAGTAGGAATGAACAAGGTTGGCTCATTACCAAAAATTATTTACGTGATTTTAATTGGACTTGGAATGATTCTATTAAGTATAGATTACGTGGTAACGAAATAACCCCTGAGGAACAAGCCGAAATTCATAGAAATTTCAGAAGAGAAAGAAAAATAGAAGTAATAAAAAAAATAGGAGAAAGAAATAGGAAAAAACAAATGAAAGAATTAAAAGACAAGATAAAGTTCTAGAGATCAACATTGAGAAAATTAAATATGAAATTTTTTCTTAAAAATAAAAAAAATAATAAAGAATCAAGTAAAATACGTATTCCTAAACATACAATAATTATAGGACTTGTTGCCTTAATTATATGGATATATAGAATATTAACCGACTAGGATACAAAGGATTAATCTATAGTGGTTATCAAATACACAAAACTTAATGATAACCAATTAGATTTAGAAAGAGATAGAAAGTTTTTTAAAATTATACGAAGATGCAGAATTAGATCAACGATAGAAATAATTTTGAACAAAGGTGAGTGATATTAGTTTATTTTAGTAATTATTCAACATTCATTCTCAAAATTTCTAAATCCATTCTCATTAGATCAAGATTAAGTTGATCTTCAAGATTTTTTTTATCTAATTCTAACTGTTTTTTCAATAATTCTGATTCATTATTTTTTAAATACTCCAATTGTAATTGGACACCTTCAATTTCTCTTTTTGTATGAGCTTCCATTTGTTTTTTGTCCAACTCAAGTTCACTTTTACGGATTTGGGGATTGAATTGTCCTCCACTCCTAGGATCACGAAATTCTAAGTTGTTTCCATTTTGCTTTTTATTATTCTTATCAAAATATTCGATAGTTATAATAGTTGAAGCATAAATCGAAAGTATCAAAAGTATAAATGAAATTATAGTTATGTAAATTTTGAACATATTATTTAATATTATTTATAAAGATAATATAACACGATTAATGAATATCGAAAATCTATTGGTAAAGGAGCAACAAATCATTAATTCAAAATAGATGTCGATGTCCTGATCTTTTTATTCTTTGCAACACTTATTTTTGGATAAATTTGAACAAAAGATTCTATCGCACCAAATTCTTTGTATAAAGCTAAAAACATTTCAGATAGGTCTTGGGCATCTTTTTGACTTTTATACATTTTCAAAGCTGAAATTTTTTCTTTCGATTCCAAAGTTATGTCTACATTATGTGTGGGCGATTTTTCAATCTCACTTAAAATCATATTAAATCTTTTTACAAAATCTACGTTTGCTGCCAAATAAAAAAGTTTGATATCCTTATTTTCTTTTTTATAAAGATTGAATGCAGACGTAGCAGCTTTATGAGTTTCAATGTGATCCGTATGATCCGAAAAACCTTTAGGTCCAAATGTAATTACTATATCTGGAGTTACTTTCTTGTAAACATTATAAATCTGTTCAGATAAAACTCCCGGGAACATTTTTTCTAATTCTTGATCTCCATGTCCTAATTGAAAAGGTATATTGGCTCCCAAATACTTTAATACTTTCTTTTGTTCCGTTTCTCTAAATTTCCCAAGCTCTCCCCTATCTATTTTTAAATCACCTGTTCCTAAATCTCCTTTGTCACCATTTGTAGTAGTACATACATCAATACTATGCCCAAGTGTAGAATATTTAATTATTATTCCGCCACAAGCACTTGTCTCATCATCTGGGTGAGCAAAAACAAGTAGTAATTTGAATCTTTTATCAATCATATTGCTCTTCAAAATCTATTAAGAATTTTTTCTTATCAATTCCCCCTCCGTATCCAGATAAGTTTCCGTTAGACCCAACAACTCTGTGGCAAGGAATAATTATAGAAATCGGATTAGAATTATTAGCATTTCCTACTGCCCTATATGCATTTGGGTGGTTAATCTTTCTCGCAATATCGGCATAGGATGCTAATGAACCGTATTGTATATCTATCAAAGAGTTCCAAACTGTTTGTTGGAAAGTTGTGCCCAAAGAAATATCTAAAGGAACATCAAATATTTTTCTTTCTTTTCTAAAATATTCATGTATTTGTTTTTCTACAGTTTTGAGTATGATGTTTTTTTTTCTAACAATTTTTGGCATTGGAAATTTTTTTTCGAAAGATTGTAATGAATCAGAAAATTTCAACATTTTTAGATTTTCATTATCTGCCAATATAGATAGGCTACCTAAAGGAGTTTCTATAATCGAATAGTTATAATACATTTTATCTCCCGTACATAAAACAATTGAAACAAATTTTTTCAATATCCATTTGATAAAACGAGTTAGATCTTTTTGGATATTTATAATCTCTCATTTTGCGATATTTCAAACATATTATACATTTCTTATGACTAAAATTATTAACATAAATTTCCATTTATAAATAATAATTTCTTTGAAAAATAAATTCTAATCGTATGTCTATTAGTATGTGGCTCTCCCGCCACTTAAATCAAAAACGGCAGCAGTAGAATATGAACATTCTTCACTTGCCAACCATGATACTAGAGATGCTACTTCTTCGTGTTTAATAAATCTTTTCCTAGGTATTTTAGAAAGCATATATCCTATATGTTCTTCAGTCATTTGATCAAAAATTCTTGTTTTACCAGCGGATGGAGTTACACAATTAACTGCGATATTATAATCTGCCAATTCTTTACCTAATGACTTTGTTAAGGCAATGACTCCCGCTTTTGCAGAACTATAAGCGACTGCATTTGGATTGCCTTCTTTACCCGCAATAGAAGCTATATTTACTAGTCTTCCATAATTGTTTTTAATCATATGTGGAACAATATACTTACAACAATAAAACACACCATTTAAATCTAAGTCAATGACTTTTTTCCAATCATCTATTTCATAATCCCAGGTTTCAATATTTGGTCCAGTAATTCCTGCATTATTAACGAAAATATCAATATTTTTGAAATCTTCAATTGACTCTTGTGTTGCATTTTTTACTTGATTTGAATCTGTCACATCAACAATGTTAATAAAACAGTTTTTGGAATTATTGATTTCTTTATAGGATTTATGAAGATATTCTTCATCAATGTCCCACATGATAACTTTTGCCCCAGATTTTAAATATCGTTTAGTAATAGCAAGCCCAAAACCTTGTGCAGCTCCAGTAACAATAGCTGTTCTTCCTTTAAGATTTATTTCATTCATCTGAATTTTCCTTTATTTTCAACCCAATTTCTCTACTATTTTTAACCAATAATTCTATTTGATTTTGGGTCATCAAAGTACTTAATGCTCCTGCATTTTTTACTTGCAGCAAAATACCGTTGTTACGCATATAAGAAAATAAAATTTTTGTCATTTCTGTGTTATTTTTTATAAAAGATCTATAGTCTCTAATGGTATTTTCATTAAAATTGATCCCAAATAGAGATCCATATCCTGTAACTTGCACTTTTAAATCTATTTCATCAAATACTGATTTTAATTGTTTACGTAATTGTTCTCCTAAAAGATTCATTTGACTATATTTTTCATCAGTAAGTGCATTCATTACTGAAGCTCCTGCTTCCATAGTCAAAGGATTACCATTAAAGGTTCCCGCATGGGCAATATCGTATTTTGGACTACTGGGATTAAACAAATCCATAATCTCTTCTTTTCCTCCAAAGGCACCTATAGGAAGTCCTCCTCCTATAATTTTTCCCAATGTAGTGATATCCGGAACTATATCAAATACTTCTTGGGCACCTCCCTTTGCGACTCGAAAGCTTTGGATTTCATCAAAAATTAAAACAATTCCTAATTCATAAGTAATATCTCTTATAAATTTCAAAAATTGTAAATCTAAAGGTAAATATCCAAAGTTAGAAATTATGGGTTCTATTATTATGCAGGCAAGATCATCTTTATATTCATGAATTAGTTTTTTACATTTTTCGACATCATTATATGGCAAAACTATCACATCATCTAAAATACTTTTGGGCTGATAACTATATTCTGGTACGCCGGGATTAGTTTCAGAATTCAAATCTGACTTTTTAGGATAAACGCTGACCGAAACGTGTTCGTGAGTTCCATGATAACCCCCTTCAAATTTAGCTATCTTAGTTTTTTTCGTATAAGATCTTGCTGCCATTAGTGACATCATTGTTGCTTCAGTTCCTGAGTTAGTGAATCTAATTTTTTGTATAGAAGGTATTCTATTCACTAAGATTTCGGCAAGTTTTGTTTGTCCATCTGTAGGAGCACTATATACAGTTCCTAATTTTATTTGCCTGGAAAGAGTACTAACTATTTCAGGTGGAGCATGCCCTAAGATTAGAGTCGTTGCATTTAACATAAAATCAAGGTATTTATTACCATCTAAGTCTTTAATATGTAAGCCATTAGCATTATCAACATAAAAAGGATAGGGTTCCATCCATTGAGTAGTTCGGGTATTCCCACCAGGCATGAAATTTTCTGAGGCCTTATGCTTTTCAAAAGATTTTTTTGTATTTTCCAAATATTTCTGGTTTTCAGATTCCAGTAACACGTTTAATTTATCTATCATATGAGAACAATACTCCCAATTATTATTTTAATTTGTAGAACATTATATGATAAAAAAAGATAATATAGAAAATCTGATTGAGGATATTAATAAAATCATGAATTTATAACTAGAATTTCCTATTTTAGATTAAACGCATTAATTGAGTATTAGGTACCGAATGAAATGTTAAAAGAAAAACAAAGAGTAGGACTAATAGGTTTCAGTTGTAGCATATTCTAGAAATAATGAAGTAAACTACTGGTGCTATTACCTCCTAGTTATTTTCTCTAGCAATAAAGAAACTGCAAAACAGGAAATAATAGCTACTTATAATTATAACCTACGGTTAAGAATCTTTTCGAAAAGATTCACAAATCTTATCGTTATTTTTTCTTTTCTGTCCAAAAAGAATATATCTCTGATTTTTGCAGCCTAAAGCTTGCTCTAACGGGTGTTCCATAGTTTAAAAGTGATAACCCTTTCCAAGTAACCAAAGTATCAATATTGTCAGATCTTATAGGATCACAATTTGAGAAAGAAAGGTTAGGTAATGGCTCTAAGGTTTTTGCATCTAAAATCGCTACATCCAAATGCCCTTTTGATGCATTTACATTAATTTTTAGTGTTTCATTAGTTACATTAAATGGCTTAGTTAAAAATTCACCTGTATTTTTTGCAGTCAGTGAAACGAAGCCATCTAGTCTGAGTTTAGCCAATTCTAATGCTCCCATATCTTTGAAATAAGGACGAAATTTTTCAGGATAACTTTCTGCAACACCTCTAAATCTTGCTCCTTCGTAATAAATCCATATTTCATTATTTCTTACTATAGGTGCTCCAGTAACAGCGACTTGACATGTATCATAATTTTTACCATCCCAAGGATCAATTCCTAAAAATATTGACCGATCACCTACTCTTTTCCATTCATATAAATCTCGAGACATGGCCAGTTCAGTTTGATTTAGACCACAATGATTCATTTGTGGTAAGTCAGGACCAGCTGGATTGAATAATAATGGGAAACCTACATATATCCCCTCGTAAGTCATCAAAGGCATCATATAAAGCTGTGCAATATAGTCTGCTTCTGAATCTATCGTAGGAGGAGAAAGATAATCAGGATCTTCGACTGCTTTTTTTATTCTTTCTTTTCGGTTTATCTGGTCAATCTCATCCGTATGAAGGACTAATTGAGGATCTGTCCATTCTAAAAAGTCCTTACTTGTTGAGAGCCATAAAGATCGGCCCCATTCAGTTCTTTTTTTTACTGTAACAACAAATTGATTTTGAATGTTGTCAAAAATCATTTGAGATGTATCTTCACTATAAATCCCATCTACATGTGGAAATAACCATTTGAAACCATCAGGAGAGAAAGCTGGGTATCTTCTTTGGAGACCAGAATTACTGAATAATCCTTTATAACGACGATTTTCATCTGGATCATTTTGATCTCTTATAATGTGATGAAAACGTCTTTCTTCTATATCTGGTGGATTTTTTTCACCTCTCCTTCTTATGAAGTCGAGTTTGGAATGATATGCGAGATTGTTTTCCCAAGAACCTCTCCATTCATAAAGACCAAGTGTTGGATATTCCCAGTTTATTCCATCAATAGAAGTAGTATAGTGATAGTCCCCCCATACTGGATCAACTGGTCCTTGAACAGGTGCTTCATCATAAAATCCAGCATACCACCATTCCCATCGATTAATATCAGGATTCCAATTTGGAGAAGTAGAACTCTGCACCATAGTTTGTCCCTTTGATCTGTCTGGGGCTATAACTGTTCCGCATTTCTTAGGTTGATGTAAAACCTTAACTAATCCATGAAGGTTTTCAATCGCATAGTCATCAAGAAAAAGCTGCTTATTACTAAGAGGATCTATAATTGTTGTTCTTTGTTCTGCCAATAATTTTCCTATAAAAAAAGAAGTTTATGTTTTGTTTCATATAAAAACAAATCTTCTAATGATTATTTTATTTGTAGAACATTATATGATAAAAAAAAACATTAAATATATAAAAGTGGAGATATATATGCCTTACGGAGGAAATGATTGGCTTGAATTAACCAAAGAAGAAACTATCGAACCAGAAATTCCTATTTGTGATCCTCATCATCATTTTTGGGATTATAGAAATGAACGTCTTCCCTACCAAAGATATCTACTTCATGAACTTATGAATGATATAAATACTCACAATGTTCAATCTACAGTTTTTATAGAAGCAAGGGCAATGTATAACGATAATGCACCTAAAGATTTCAAACCGGTTGGAGAAGTAGAATTTGTACAAGGACTATCTGCTGCTAGTGCAAGTGGAGTATATGGCAAAAGCAGGGCTGCTTCCTCTATAATTGGACATGCTAATTTGAACTTGGGATCAAAGGTAGAACCAGTTCTGGAAGCATTGATTTCAGCGAGTCCAAATAGATTTAAGGGAATAAGACATATTGTTGCGTGGGATAAAAATAAAGAAGTTGCAACTACTCCTGTCTATAAACTTGAAGAACAAATGTCTACAAATAACTTTATTGAAGGAGCTAAAGTGCTTAACAAAATGGGTTTAACATTTGATTCTTGGATGTATTTTCATCAATTGCCCCAACTATTAAATTTAGCAAAACAAATTCCTGACCTTCCTATAATTGTTGATCATATAGGAGGATTGCTTCAAGTTGGTCCCTACTCACAAAGAAAAGAAGAAGTGATTGAAACTTGGAAAAAGAATATTTCAGATTTGTCAGAATGTCCAAATGTTTCAATAAAATTAGGAGGTTTAGGAATGCCCATTACTGGGCATGATTGGCACCTAAGAGAAAAACCAGTAGGTTCAAAGGAATTATCAGGACAAATGAAACCTTATCTAGATTATTGTATTGAAAAGTTTGGACCTAATCGAGGAATGTTTGAAAGCAATTTCCCAGTAGATAAAGTGTCTTTTTCATATAGAGTTTTATATAACGCTTTTAAAAGATATTCAAAAAATTTCTCTAAATCAGAAAGATCAGCCATGTTTCATGAGACTGCTGTAAAAATATATGACATAAAATAAATTGAGGTGAAAATTATGGAATACAATAAAATTCTTAGTCAAATAAAATCAGGGAAAACTGCAGTAGGACTTAATATACCTATCAATTCTCCACATATGGTTGAATTTTTTGGATCAATGGGTTTTGATTGGGTATTTATAGATTGCGAACATGGTTCAATGACTGATTCTGAAGCAGAAAATATGATAAGAGCTGCAGACTTATATGGCATTGCTCCAGTAGTAAGAGTGCCAGCAAATGAACCACATTTGATATTAAAAATGTTAGATGCTGGAGCAAAAGGGATAGTGGTTCCACACATTGATAATTTTGAAGATGCAATAAAAGCAAGAGATGCTGCTAAATACCCTCCTCTAGGAAAAAGAGGTTCTAACTATGGGACTGGAAGAAATAATAAATACGGTTCTTTAATAAAAAAAACTGAAGAATATTATAAATTTGCAAATGATAATACAATTTTATTTGCTTTAATTGAATCACAAGAAGCTGTTGAAAATATCGATGAAATTTTATCAGTTGATGGGATTGATGCAACATGGTTAGGACCATCAGATATGGCCTTGTCTATGGGACTACCAGAAAAAGAAGAAATAGATAAAAATCTTGAATTAGTAGTAAAAAGAACTATAGATAAAGGGAAAATATCTGCAGCTACTCATTCAGGACCTAAACTTTTTGAAGAATATGAACATTTTCATAGATTGGGATCAAGAGTATTATCAATAACTGCTCTTTCTCTATTACAAGAATCTGCAATTGAATGGCAAAGCAAGATTAGAAAAATCAAATAAATATGACTTCAAAAGAAATTATTAGAGTCGAAAAACTAATTAAAAAATATGATGACTTTATTGCTGTAAATGGAATAGATTTTAGTGTAAATGAAGGTGAAATATTTGGATTGTTGGGCCCTAATGGTGCAGGCAAAACAACTACAGTAGAAATATTGGAAGGCATAAGAACTCAGACTTCTGGAGAAGCTATAATAAACGGCATCAATGTTTCAAAAGACACCAAAAAAGTAAAAGAAATCATAGGAGTTCAACTTCAAGAAGCTGCATTTTTCGACAAGTTAACTTTAGTAGAAATTATTGAGATGTTTGGAGTTTTCTATTCAGTAAAAATTGATGCCAAGTCTATTTTAGAAAAAGTCGAGCTTCAAGATAAATTTGAATCATTTTATAAGCCTCTTTCAGGAGGTCAAAAGCAAAGATTGTCTATTGCGGTAGCCCTAATCAATGATCCTAAAGTACTTTTTTTAGACGAACCCACAACTGGTTTGGATCCTCAAGCTCGAAGAAACATGTGGAAATTAATAAAAAACATAAGATCAGAAGGAAAAACGATCATATTAACAACACATTATATGGAAGAAGCAGAAGAATTGTGTGACAGAGTAGCAATAATCGATACAGGAAAAATAATTTCTATTGATACTCCAAATAATTTGATATTAGAGCTTTTAAATTCAGGATTTAAAGGAGAACACAAAATAAAGGATGCAAACTTAGAAGATGTTTTTCTTAATCTCACTGGAAAAAATTTGAGGGAAGATTAATGAAAATCGCTCTTATAATTGCTTTAGCAACCATGAAAATGTATTTTAGGCGATCGCAATCATTTTTTTGGTCTCTGTTTTTTCCTGTGGTATTGATGATTGGGTTAGGTTTCTATGGTTTTGGAGAGTTTTCACCTTCTAAATTAGGAATAATTGATGGTGCAAACAATCAATACTCCAAAGAATTAATCAAAGCTATTTCTGAAAAAAAATATATCAAAACCGAAATAAATACTAGAGAAATATTTGATAAAAAAGTTTTGGAAGGGAAAATTGATAGTGTACTAGTCATCCCTGATAACTATAACCATAACAATGAAGTAAAGATTACTCTTGAATTTGAAGAATCAAAAGAAATTATTGCTTATTCATTTGAAGATACCATAAACTCCGTTATAAAAATAATCGATTTAGAAAATACAAATAATGAAACTCAAAAGCTTTCAACAAAAATAAAAAATAATAGTAATCAAGGGTACAAAGGATTTTTAGTTCCTGGAATAGTCTCACTAGCCATAATGCAAAGTGGAATTTTAGGAGTAGTCTTTACCTTGATAAGCTATAAATCTCAAGGTGTATTAAGACGCTTACAAGCTACCCCAATATCTTCAGCTCATTTTTTAATAGGTCAATTAGCTAGTAGATTGCTAATTATAACAATTCAAACTGTTTTATTATTTATCATTGGGATACTAGTGCTAAACATCAATATAGGACAAGGTAGTATTTTAGCTTGGATTAACATTCTAATATTCTCTTTGCTTGGATCTGTTCTTTTTTTGATTATAGGTCTAGCAATATCTGGAGCATCACCCAATGAAGATTACGCTGCTCCCATCGCAAATTTAATTACTTTTCCCATGATGTTTTTATCAGGAGTATTTTTTGAAAACGATGTTTTACCTTATTGGATTAAAATCATAGGACAAAACTTACCATTGTCCCCACTAGTTACAGGGATGCGTGAATCTTCACTTTATGGAACAAACACACTAGATTTATTGCCAGAAGTTGGACTTATAATACTATGGATAATAGTATGTTTTATTATTGGAATAAAGACCTTTAAATGGGAATAAACCAATTAGGAAAAAAAATTTCTAGGGTTATGTATCATAATTTTTCTTATTGATTTTTCACTTACCCCCATTGATTGTAAGAGGGGTATAAATTTGTTTTTGATAAATAAAAAACCTTCGGGATTGGTAGACTGTCTCTCTTGCTCACTTAAATTTGAAATCAATGATTTATAATTCCAGTCATGACCAAGCATGATTTTATCTTCTAAGCCTCTGTTAATTAATTGAAAAGTAACGTCTGCTCTTTTCTTCCAATCAGGATTCCTTCCGGGCAATCTATCTAATCCAAGCCAGGCGCCACTTTGTATAATATCTTCTAAATAATCAACATCAGTTGAATCATTACTATGGCCTATATACACTTTATTGATATCTATATTTTCAGAATTGAAGATACGTATTTGATCCAGTCCAACTTTACCTCTAGCATACGAATGAGTTGATATTGGAACTCCGGTTTCCTTACAAGTTATTGATGCTGATTTCAAAATAATTTCACCTTCTTTCGTTATTCCTTCAGAATCATTTGCTACCTTAATTATCCCTGCTTTTATTTGCGTTTGATCAATACCTTTATTTATTTCATCGATATATAATTCTGCGATTTGCGATGGCTCTAAATACCAAAAAGATCGAGGGATATCTCTCCATGTTCCAGTAGCACAAATTATATTGACATGAGAATTTATAGATACTTCCCTTAATATTTCAACATCCCTACCAAGATCCATAGTAGTCACATCGATAATCGAATCTATCCCTGATGATTTCAACTTAATAAATTCTTTAGTGGCTCGAGAAATTAAATCATTTTTATCAATCAATTTAGGGTAAGAAATTCCTAGCCCAGCTGATGCTGTTAATACATGTTCATGTGAAAGAGTAAACCCTAAAGTATTTATATCTATAGGACCTAAAACTGAATTGATAAATTTAGATTTTTCTGTCTCTTGCATCTGAATTTATTTTACCTGATATATCCCCATTTGCATCTATTTTTATTGCATGAGGATATTTTGGAGTTACTGTACACGCATGCCCTGGTTCTGCCAAAACATAATCACCAATATTTAAGCTTTCCCCATTCAATTTAATTACACCGTGTTCTTCATTTTGATGAACCAAAATTGCATTAGGTTTATCGATTAATTTAAGTCTTTTTTCTGTGGGAGGGTCACAAGAAATTGCTTTCGCACCTATATCGATAGTTGCAGTTCCTTCGTGTTCATTATTATCAACTACTTGACCTAAGACTACTGCCGCAATTTGAAAATCTAATTCTTTTTGTTCCGCATTTGTTGCATCCCAATAGATCCAAGTTCCTGGTGAAAGTTTAATATCCTTTTGGTCGAGATAAAAATGAAAAGACCAAGATCCTCCAACTATAATATCGTAGCTTTCAAATTTATAAGCTGAATAGATCTTTTCTTGTAGTTTTCTTATATCCTTAAGGGTTTGCGCTGCAAGGCTTGATCTTTCCTCGTCATTTTTAACTGCATGCATATGGCCATCATAAGCATGAATTCCTCGCAAATCTAAATTACTTTTATTCATAATAAAATCAAGTAAATCATCTAGTTCATTTATAGAAACTCCTGTTCTATGCATCCCTGTATCTAAATCTATATATACTCCATGGATTCCTTCTAAATCATTTAATAAATCAACGTGATAAATGGAAGAAACTATTGAAGAATAATTTGTTTTGGGAAATTTATTTATTACCTTTTGAAGTCTTTGGGCTTTGGTTTTTGAGGCTATTGGATATGATAAAATCAGCTCTTGTGGTTCACATTCTCCTAAAATTTCTAGTTCATTTATAGTTGAAGTTTTATGTCTAGTAATTCCTCTATCAATTAAAAGATTCAACATTTCTTTAGACTTATGTGTCTTTGCATGTGGAACTAATCTATTAACATCTTGAACCATAGACATCAATGTTGAAATGTTGTGATTGACTTTTGACTCAAAGATCAGGTGCTCAGGTGTTTCAAAGTTTTCGATATCATTGATTTTATAATTAGTGAACATTTTTTTAGCCTTTCAATATTATTGATTATTTAAATCTTCTTCGCTTAGATGTGGTTTGATTAACTCAACCACTTTATTTAATGTTTCTTCAGGAGCATCTACTGTTGTATCAACTTCAACCTTAGGACCTATATTACTTTTATTTACAAAATGTTTATAACTATTCATTACACTTTTTATGTCTTTTTTTATCAGAGGGCTATTAGAATGTTCTGGATTATCTTTTAATTCTTCCATTCTTTCTTCAATCACTGACACATCTGCTTTCATATGAACAGTTATAATTGGATCAGATGTAATTTGCTTAATCCTGTCTTCAATTCTATCGAAAACTACATTTTCTCTATCGAATGTTTCACCATCTAAGCCATAACCAAAATATCTTCTAGCTAATACAGCTTCCTCGATATGAAAACCCACAGTCAAGTCATCTTTTTGAAAATAATGATGTAAATGATAATACATATGATATCTGTGATACATTTCTTTGAGCTTTGGTGATAAGTTTAAAATCTGTTGTTGTTCTTCTGGAGTTGTATCATCCGGATGTCCTGAAGTGTGTGGAATTTTCATATGATCATGTAAATTATTATCATAAAACGGAGTTCCAGTAGTTTTAATTTTCCATTCTTTCAATAAATTTGCAATTGTGGTTGTTCCAACATACTCTATTCCCGATAAAATTATTTTCATTATCATTCCCTGCTTTTATATTAATTTGTCAAGTTTAGTTTCATCTAATTCAAACCCAAGTCCTGGTTTATCATTTAAATGAATATGTCCTTCTTTAATCAAATAAGGTTCCTCTAAGTAATTATTATGTTCAGGAATAAAAACATGGGAGTGTTCCAATCTATAAAAATTCGGAACAGAACTTACTACATGCGCGGCAGAAATCAATTCTATTGGTCCACCCGGAATAACGTGAGGAGTTATAGGAATATAATATGCCTCAGCCATTGTAGCAATTTTCTTTATTTCAGAGATTCCACCCGTCCAGATAGTATCAGGCATAATATAATCTGCAAGATTATTTTCAAGGATTGGAATAAAGTCTGCTCTAGTATAAAGTCTTTCTCCAACACAAATTGGTGCATTAGTATTTTCCTTTACTTGCTTTAAGGCGTTTATTCCTTCTGGTGGAACTGGTTCTTCAAACCAAGCTATATTAGATTGTTCAAATAGATTATTGGATAATCTAATAGCATTAGGTACATTATAATGTCCATGAGCATCTATCAAAATTTCAAAAGAGGGACCTACCACTTCCCTTACTGCAGCAACAATATCGTAACCTAATTGTTCTCCTTCTTGTGATATAAAGCCATCCTGATACATAGTATGAAATTGAGTCATTTCTAGAAATGGATCAAGTTTACATGCACTGTGTCCATTTTCAACTAAATTAGCTTTCGCAGCCTTTGCGTAATCTTCAGGAGTAGAACAATCTGGAAACCAAGCATTACAGTAAAGTCTTACCGGATCTCTATATCTTCCCCCAAGTAAATCATATATCGGAAGTCCACTTACTTTCCCTTTTATATCCCACAAAGCTATATCAAAACCAGCGGTTAATGAAGTTGTAAACCCTCTAGATCCCATATAAGAAAAAAAACGAAAAATTTTATTCCATAACCGATCAGTATCCATTGGGTTTTCACCTATAAGGTTTTCAGAAACTTCTTTGATAGCAGTAGCCATAAAATTTTCGCTTACTGCTACAGAAGAACCTACTTCTCCCCAACCATGAATACCTTCATCCGTTTCCATTTTTAAAAATACCCATTTTCTACCCAATTTGCTTTTGGATGTTTGCTCATAATCTGCAGCATAAGGAGTAATTTTGGTGATTTTCATATTTTACCTTCAAGATACTTTTAATTAGATTTTTATTAATGGTTTATGTTATCAGAGAATTAAACATTGTGTTATGATCGGGTGATTATACATCGGAGAAAAGACACCCATGATCATTTGTTATTTAACCATGTTTCATACTCATTCTCAGTTTCATTTGACCAGGCTATTCTAGGATAAAAATCTTTCAATTCTCCACCTTCTGATAATTTTTTTCGAGCAAAGATCTCCCATTCTGAATGACCTGAAGCATTTTCTGCTAACTCCTTAGCTAAAGTCTTTGGAACAACTACTGCACCATCATCATCCGCAATGATAATATCACCTGGATTTACAAGTACCCCTCCACAAGCAATTGGAATATTTACAGCATTAGGGAATATTGACGTCTGTGTATGATAATTAGGAGTAACTCCTCGAAGCCACATTCCTAAATCTAGATCTTTAGCGTGCGTAAAATCTCTAATAGCACCATCAACTACTATACCTTCACCTCCTTTTCCTTGAAAATAAGTAAGCATCATTTCTCCAAAAACTCCACTTCTTAAGTTTCCTCTTGCATCTACTACAACTACATCTCCCTCTTCTGCTATGTACAACGCATGTCTATGGTATTGAAGCTCTGGATCCATCTGTTGATTATCTTGAAAAACATCTTCTCTAATAGGCAAAAATTGTAAGGTTATGGCTGGACCTGCTATTACCTTACCTGGAGTCCATGATACTGGACCTTGTATGAAACAATCTTTTATTCCCAATTTATTTAGTTCACCTGAAGCAGTGGCTGTTCCTACTTTTTTTAATTTTTCAATCAATTCTTTTTGTGGTCTTTCTATATTTTTAATTTTTTCAAATTCACTTTTATTCATTAAACTTTCCTTTGAATATTTGAAAGATTTGTTGTTACAGTTACTATTAAACAACTAAATAAGAAAAATTCATAATGGAAAAGAAAAAAAATATACTGATTTCTTCAAATGGTTCATCAATTGCCAAAATACTTTCGAATTGTCTAGTCTCACATAATATAAACTTTATTAATGACAAAGATTTAATTTATTCAAATCCAAAAGAATTGGAAAAACATTTTGAAAAAATAGATGTTTATGTTCATATAGGGTTTAAAGGGTTTTTAGCAAAAGATGAAATGGAGCTTATTGATTATCACACTAGAATAACGTACGATTTGCTTTTTGCTGCAGGGAAAAAAAATGTAGAAAAAGTTATATCTATTTCTACTTTGGAATTGTACAAAGATTATGAAGCCAATCTTACTGTTAGTGAAAACTGGGAAACTAAATTTCCTTTGGATCAACCAGAACTTTTATGTGCAAATTTATCAGAAAAAGTATGTAAAGAATTCGCTCGAGATCAAGTATTTGAAGTAATAAATCTAAGGCTAGGAGATCTGATAGAAAATAGTGATACAAGATTATCAGAAGAAAAATTTAAGAAAAGCATTAATTTAATGGTAGATTTAGATTTTAGTTCAGAAGAGTTAAAACAGACAAAAAATCCTTTTAATTCTGCGAGAAAGAAAGGTCCTAGCTGGATTAATTTGCACTTACAAGATACATTTGAAGGTCAAAAATTTTTAACTAATAAAATTGATAATTTGATAGGAGTTTAAGTAAAATGAAAATTCTTATATTGGGAGGAACCGGAATGCTGGGGCCATGGGTTGTTAAAGCATTGAAAAACAAACATCAATTATTACTAACAGATATTAATGAGCCTCCAAAAAAATATCAGGGTGACTTTTTAAAATTGAGTGTTGACGATATAAACGGTGTAATAAATGCTGCTGAAGGGATGGATTGTATAATAAATCTTTCTGTTCTAAGACAAGATAGAAAACTTGCATTTGATGTTTCTACAAAAGGAAATTACAGTATGATGAATGCTGCAAAAATTCATAATATTAAAAGGGTTATAAATACAGGCCCTCACTTCCAAATGTTAGGACAATCATATGAGGAATGGGATTTTAATTTAAATCCAGAAATGCCACCTCAACCGGGAACTAGACTTTATGCAATAAGTAAATTCCTAGGTCAAGAAATAGCAAAAAGATATTCAGATTATTTCGGTATAAATCTCATAACTCTTCTTTACTACAATATGAGACATCACTATGATCTTACTGCCCCAAATGAAGAAAAAGCAGTTTTACATAATGATATGGTTCCTTTTACTACCTCTTGGATTGACTGTGGAGAAGCTGTAAGATGTGCAGTTGAAATAGACAAATCAAAATTACATTCAAATTCCGAAACTTTTTTTATAAGTCCTATGACTCCTCATAATAAATTTAATAGCTCTAAAACTTTCGATGTCTTAGGATGGAGACCAAAGTATTCACTTGAAAACTTATGGACCAAAAAAATTAAAAAATCAAATAATCATATTGAAGATTCGTATTAACTTTAGGAGGAACAAATGAATGAATTTAAAGAATCTATCAAGTCTGCTTTAAATGAATATTTTGAAGGATTACTTAAATGTTTAAATGGACTTACAGAACCTGAGTTATATTGGCAACCTTCTCTAGAATCAAATCATATGACTTGGTTGGTATGGCATATGGCTAGAGTAGAAGACAGATGGATTAATTCTATTGTTGGAGGTAAAGAAACAGTTTGGGATAAAAATAATTGGAATGAACAATTTGGAGTAGATCAGGAAGATTATGGTAAAGGATACAATAAAGAAGATATATCTAAAATGCCAAAAATGGAGATGAATAAATTACTAAATTACTACAATGAGGAAAGAGTTGAGATTTTTAAGGTAATAGAAAACTTAGACTCCAAGGATTTACAAAATTCATACCCTTCCCCTTCAAGAGGAAAGGTAACAGGCAAATGGATTTTAGGGCACGTAATAGTTGAAGAATCACAACATTTAGGCCAAATGGCATATATAAGAGGTATGATAAGAGGTTTAAACAAATAGAAATTTAGATTCTCAAAATTCTTATACCATAATACGTATCTAAAATTAATAAAAAGAAGCCTTGAAACAGTATTCCAAATCCATGCCCTACTGCTGAATCACCATTTATAAATATCTCAAAAATTAAAACTATTGCAACTAATAAATAAATCAAATCTAAAAAAGAATTAAATAACAATATTTTCGCCAATTTTTTTGAGGTGTACTGCGATTTTCTTAAGATTACAAAAATTCCAATTGAAGAATTCACAAGTCCCCAAACAAGAAATTGAGTCCCAATTCCTCTAATAAAATCATTATTAAAATAAAACAATGTTGCACCCATCAATATAGATATTAATCCCCAACCAAGCAAAATTATAGAAATTTGGTTCTGTACAAATATAAATTTCTGAGTATTATTGTCCATATTTGAAAAATTAATGTTTTTATTTTTTAATATTATTTTAATAAGGAAATTATTATGAGATATAGAAATTGGCCAAACGTTTATAAAGATTTGGGTATAAAACCAATTATAAATGCACAAAGCTGGGTTACATCTTTAGGTGGAAGCATAATGAAACCTGAAGTAATTAAATCCATTGAAGAAGCAAGTACAGTATTTGTAGAACTTGAAAAATTAAATGAAGAGGCAGGAAAGTTTATTG
>Ga0310123_10001154_pt1 | contig 22457 bp, 16 predicted proteins | sample CB6_AW_1057_MG_FD_203505 | JGI IMG/M metagenome (GOLD analysis project Ga0310123, IMG submission 203505) | Marine microbial communities from Western Arctic Ocean, Canada - CB6_AW_1057 | ecosystem: Environmental > Aquatic > Marine > Oceanic | place: Canada: Western Arctic Ocean | collected... | reverse complement strand
ACCCCCCCCCCCCCCCCCCCCCCCCCCCCCCCCCCCCCCCCCCCCCCCCCCCCTCCAAAACGCTGTTTGAACACAAAGAAATTATTCTGGATGGAGGCATGCTTGTCGCAGGTGAACTTTTCTCCAAAACATTAAAGATCCCGCTTCCGCAAACAGATGCATGGAGTCTCGACCTGGCTAGCAATGGGGTCGTGTGGACTGTCGATGTGCGGATAGATATTCCCAAATGGCCCGACTGGTCCCATAGGAGCCATCTGCTGATGGTTCCGCGTCAGTTTCTTTAGAATCGCCGGATGCGGCGATCATTGTCGACCGTGACACCGGCGTAACAGGGGTGGAAATGACCTGGGAGATCATCTGTGTTGGCGGGGGGCCTGATGTCCCGAACCTCTTCAGGAACACCTGGCCACAGCAGTAGAACTGACGTGGATTACCCTGTCAGCTGTTCCACGACGTTACCATGGACGTCAGTCAGCCGGTGATGGCGGCCTTGGTACTGATACGTCAGTTTTGTGTGGTCAATGCCGAGCAGACGCATGACTGTCGCATTCAGGTCATGCACCTCTACGCCGTCCCTGGCGATATTGTATGAGAAATCATCGGTCTCACCGTAAGTCGTTCCTCGATTCACTCCGCCTCCGGCCATCCAGATGGTGAAGCATCGTGGATGATGGTCGCGGCCAAAATCAGTTTCTGTCAGTGTTCCCTGGCAGTAAACCGTCCGCCCGAATTCTCCACCCCAGATCACCAGCGTATCGTCCAGCATGCCGCGGGCGCACAGATCCTGGATCAGTGCCGAAGTGGGCTGGTCTGTTTGCGCACATAAATCCGGAATCGTGGACGGCAATTTGGCGTGGTGGTCCCAGCCCCGGTGATACAGCTGCACAAAACGAACGCCCCGTTCTGCCAGACGTCGGGCCAGCAGGCAGTTGGAGGCGTAGGTCCCAGGGGTGCGGCAGTCCGGACCATACAGATCCAGGATATGCTGCGGCTCATCTGAAATATCCACCAGATCAGGGACGGACGCCTGCATTCGTGCTGCCATTTCATATTGTGTCATGCGAGCGGCAATTTCGGGGTCACCCTGCTGCTGAAGCTGAATCTCATTGAGCCTGGACAGATCATTGAGCATCTTCCGTCGCAGGTCGGCTGAGATCCCGGGCGGGTTGGACAGATAGAGCACAGGATCGCCGGTGCGCCGGAATTTCACGGCCGAATATTCTGTTGGCAGGAACCCGCTGCCCCATAGTCGATCGTAGAGTGGCTGTCCGGAGCGGCCGGAGGTCATGGCCACAAATGCGGGCAGATCCTCGTTCATACTGCCCAGTCCGTAAGACAACCATGATCCCATGCATGGACGGCCGGCCAGTGAACTGCCGGTCTGGATAAACGTAATTGCGGGATCGTGATTGATGGCATCCGTATGCAGCGTTTTGACAAAGCACAATTCATCCGCAACCCTGGCCGTGTACGGAAGAAGCTCACTCATCCAGGCTCCGCTGTTTCCGTGCTGCCGGAATTCAAATGTCGTGGGTGCAACCGGAAAACTGGCCTGATCTTTGGTCATGCCGGTGAAACGCTGCCCCTGAATGACCGATTTTGGCAGTTCCATGCCACGTCGATTTCTGAGACCCGGTTTCCAGTCGAATAAATCCAGCTGCGACGGCGCACCGGACTGGCACAGATGGATCACGCGTTTCGCTTTGGGGGTAAACTGAGGGAATTCCGCACGGCTGCTGCTTTCGGCAGTAGCCGCATCGCAGTGCATCAGGCTGCTTAGAGCGGCTGCGCCGCATCCGATCACCCCCGAGCGCAACACACTCCGTCGATTCGCCGCTGTGACATATTCACTGACTGGATGCATATCTGAGCTCGATACTTTCACTGGACATCCCCGGAAGGCCTTTGCACAAACCGCACGCGGTGCTGAAACCGTTGTCAGCGTCGCGTGACTGTTTCGTCCAAATTCAAAATCACGCTGGCAACTGCAGTCCATGTTGCCAGCTCTTCAGCATTGGTGTCATTTTTGACCGCCGATTCACCGATCGAAATCAATTGCTGTGCTGCTTCGGGATTGTTCTCAAATTCTTTCGCATAGCGAGCCACGGCTGCCTGTGCAATCCGAGATTCTTCGTAGTTCGGCTGCCTGCCCAGCACCAGACGAAAACCGCGTGCAAAGCGATCATCAACGGTCGAGCCTCCTTCCTGAATCATTCGCTGCGCAAGCGCCCGAGACGCTTCTACATAGGTCACATCGTTCATCAGCGCCAGCGCCTGCAACGGCGTATTCGTGCGAGCCCGCCGAACCGTGCACATTTCTCGTGTGGACGCGTCAAATGTCATCATCGAAGGCGGACCAACAGTACGTTTCCAATACGTATACAGACTACGTCGGTACAAATCCTTTCCTGTCGCCGTTTCATAAACTGTATCGCTTGCAATTTCACTCCATAAACCATCCGGCTGATAAATCTTCACCGAAGGACCGCCCACTTTGTCATGCAACAGCCCGCTGGCTGCCAGCGCCTGGTCACGGACGACTTCCGCTGCCAGCCGAAAACGCGGTCCACGTGCGAGCAGTTCATTGTCCGAATCACGTTGCAGCAGAAATTCTGATGCCATCGACGACTGACGATAGGCAGAACTCATAGCAATCGTCTTGTGCATATACTTGACATTCCAGTCGACGCGCATGAACTCCGTCGCCAGCCAGTCCAGCAGCTGTGGATGGCTGGGCCGACTGCCCTGGGAACCAAAATCTTCCATGCTGCTGACCAGGCCTTCGCCGAAGAACATCTGCCAGTAGCGATTGACGGCCACGCGCGCTGTGAGTGGATGGTTGGGAGAAACCAGCCAGCGTGCCACCTCAAGTCGGTCGCTTGCACCGGAAGTTGCGTCAGACATCAGTATTTCGGGGATGCCCACTGCGACTTCCTCCGCCGGCTGATCAAATCGGCCGCGATTCAGTCGCCGAGTGGCACGTGGCTCTCCTTCATACATCACCATCACCGTCGGAACGGTTTCCACCAACTCAACCTTTTGCTGCTCCATGACCGACAGCCGGGCATGTAATTTACGCAAAGGTTCCGGAGCTGCCGTCTCAAGAAAGCAGGATTGCAGCAGGTCCTGCTGAAACACAGTCCGATCTGATTGCGGGAGGTTCGCGAGTTCTTCCAGCGACTCCGAAGTGGCAATGATGCCGACGTCCTTCGCCGGCAGGCTGCGGGCAAAAATCCGCACGTCGTCAACAGCACCCTGCAGATCCGTGATGCCGGATCCAATTCGCAGCGGCTCCATCGACGCAAAAGTCTGGTTGATAAAATCAAAATGAACGTTAACGGCTTGCGCCTGGCCATCGATGTACACGGTAACTCCGGCGGCCTGGCGTGTTCCGTCGTATGTCACAGCAACATGATGCCATTGGCTGAACGGCAGAGAACCAACTGTAGAAAGCCGAATGCAGTCATCCAGCCAGCGGTTGATCAGATTGACGTGCACATGGCCGTCCTGGACCCCGATTGAATAACCCTGGCCGTCTTTTTCCGGCTTCTTCCGGGCCAGAATTGTGCCGTCACTTTCGGCCCTGACCCAGGCGGAATACGTAACTCCGTCCATATAATCGAAGGCACCCACATCACCGACTGTCACAAAGTTTTCTCCGTTGAGCTGTACTGCCTTTCCAACTCGTCCGTCAATGAACGTAGGGGCTGGAGTAGCCTCGGCGACGGAGGAGGCGGTCGTTTCAGACTCTCTCGGTGTCGCATCCGCGACAGCATTCTCAAGGTCCCCATCGAGCTTCAGGTGCACTCTGAGTCCATCTGACAAACTCCAGTGAGTTGATTCGTCGGGCAACAACGATGCTTCCCAGACGGACTGAGCTTCGTTGAGAGCAGGCTGACTTTGGTTCCACTGCTGCCGAAGTGCTGCGATTTCCCGATTGAGTTTTTTCAGACGCTTCCGTTGAGACCGCGTTGGGGCCTTGATGTATGGAGGAGAATTACCCTGCTTGAGAGCTCGTCCGTTTTCCGGAATGTTATTGAAGCACGCAAACAGCTGATAAAATTCGGTCTGTGAAATGGGATCGTATTTGTGGTCGTGACAGCGTGCGCACCCAATCGAAAGTCCGAGCCATACTGTGGCTGTTGTGTCGACACGATCCACGACGTATTCGACCTGGTACTCCTCGGGGTCAACGCCGCCTTCTGAGTTGCCGCGATGATTTCGATTGAACCCTGACGCAATCCAGTGATTCAATGTTACCGCATCCAGATCCAGACTGCCGTGCCCGATCCTGCCGGGTTCGGGAACAATTTGCAGCATGTCCCCCGCCAGTTGCCGGATCGTAAACTGATCAAACGGCATATTGTCGTTGTAAGCGTTGATCACCCAGTCACGCCAGCGCCACATGTCTCGTGCTCCGTCGTTTTGGTAACCACTTGTGTCTGCATAACGAGCCAGGTCAAGCCATCGCACGGCCATGCGTTCTCCGTACGCAGATGATTTCAGCAGACGATCGATGACCCTTTCCCAGGCCTTCTCGGATTCGTCAGCCAGAAAGGCGTCAACATCTTCAGGAGTTGGCGGCAGTCCCGTCAGATCCAGTGTGACGCGCCGAATCATCGTGGGGCGATCGGCTTCTGCGGACGGCCGGAGTCCTTCCCGTTTCAAGCGTGACAGCACAAACGCGTCGACGGCATTGCGAGACCAGGTTTTGTCCCCGACTTTGGGTACATCCGGCCGAACAGGTGGTACAAATGACCAGTGTTCCTTCCATTCGGCACCCTGGGTGATCCATTCACCGATCAGTTCGATTTGCCGAGTGGTGAGGCTTCGCCCTGAATCGGGCGGAGGCATCTGCACCTCAGGGACCGCGCCCGTAATGCGCCGGAACAGCTCACTTTCATCCGGCTTGCCGGGAACAATGCGAGCATTACCGTCGGCACTGGTGAAGGCACTGGCTTTGCGGTCAAGTCGCATATCGGCTTCGCGTTGCTCCTGATCCGGGCCATGGCACTGAAAGCAATTGTCTGAGAGGATCGGCCGAATATCACGATCGAAGTCCACAGACTTGGCGACAGCCGCATCAGCGAAGAATGCAAACCCGGCAATCAGGGTGAACGCGACAGATCGATTCTGATGGACACACTGTAACGGTGAGTCATTCATTTCAATTCATCCACCTGCAGCCACTGCACGATGTTTCGAGTCACCGTGTCTTCATGATCACGTTCTCGGATATCCTAACTCACGACTCGAACAGTGTCTATAACGCGGTCGGCTGAACAGTTCGCAGGACCACCGGCAGCCATCAGGATCCGTGTCTGGCAAATGGCAACATCTGGTACGGAATTCAGGTGTGTCAACCTATTGGTCGCCGTGTCTGGCAAGCGATGTCAAATCCAGTTACAACCGGACAGGGATGGATGTTACGCGGACTGGAAACGTTTCTGTGAGGTTGTGCAGGCAATATGTCAAATCGAACGACCTGGAACTTTTACACTGCGGGCCGCCTGATCTTTGGTCGGGGTGCGGTTCATGAGATTGGTGGCGCAGTTGCGCGGGAGGCCGTGTGTCGTGTGATGATTGTTACCGACACGACACTGATCGAGGTCGGTGTCTGCGATCGTGTGCGGGGTTCGCTGGCTGCTGCCGGACTGGAAGTTGGTATTTTTGACGGCGGTGAGGCGGAACCGTCGATTGATATTGTTCAGCGATGCACTGAGTTTGCTCGTGAATTCTGTCCGGAAGTCATCGTTGGTGTTGGCGGCGGCAGCAATTTGGATCTGTCCAAGATGACCGCTGTGCTGCTCACTCACGGGGGACAGCCGTCAGATTATTTTGGCTATGACACTGTGCCCGGTCCCGTCTGTCGGCTGGTCTGTGTACCGACAACCTCCGGAACAGGCAGTGAAGTGTCACATGCAGCTGTACTGACTGACACCGAGAACGAGATCAAGGTCAGTACGCTTAGCCCGTACCTGCGTCCCAGGCTGGCGGTCGTTGATCCGGAACTCACGTTGACCTGTCCACGTCAGACCACGGTCGACAGCGGGATCGATGCACTGACGCATGCGATCGAAGCGTACACAGCCATCGATTACTCACAGCTCGATATTCCCGCTGGTGACGGGTGCCCTTACGATGGACGGAATCCGTTGACGGACTGCCTGGCGGAAAAAGCGATTCAACTCATCTCACAGCATCTGGTGGCCGCGGTCAGTGAACCGAACAATCCGGACGCCCGCGAAGGCATGGCGCTGGCTGCGACAATGGCTGGTATGGCATTTTCAAATGCCGGCGTCGCGATTGTTCACGCGCTGGAATACCCACTGGGAGGCGCGCTGCATTGTTCGCATGGAGCAGGCAACGGCATGCTGCTGCCTTACGTAATGCGATACAACCTGCCAGTGCGAGCGGCGGCCCTATCACGTATCGCACAGTTGATGGGAGAAGAAATCAATGGATTGAGCAGTGAATCTGCTGCGGAACGCGCGATCGAAGCCGTGATACATCTGCGTCAGGACATTGGTGTCCCACATCGGATACGTGAGTTTGGTGGCACTGCCGAACAACTGCCCGGATTCGCAGCGAAGTCCTTTGCAATCCAGCGCCTCATGTCACTCAATCCACGTGTACCGACAGAGAAGGATTTACTGGGGATTCTTCGGGAGGCGCTGTAGTGAACGGAACAACGCCAGGCCAATAGCGTCAGCAACCTCAAGAATGCTCCCGGCAACCAGGATCCTCATAACGAAATTTCTGTCTCCTGTTGCCGGAGTTCTAACGCGGTGATTGTTTCATCCGTGCTGGATGGATCAACGGCGCGGCAGCTCTCCGTAAGCTGACTCACCAGCTCCGCCAAATCACGCTGCCAGGCTCTCGGTTCAATACGGGGAGGCTGGATGCACGCGAACTCTCCGCACAACAGAATCATCCTGAGACAGTGACGAAACACGATTCCTTCCTGTTTCGTCAAATCTCGAGATCGAACGTACTTGTTGAAATCACCACCGAATGTCAGCAGGTCGCCAACGCACCAAACCGCGGAACAACGAGCATCACTGGCCGCTGGAAACTCAGAGCGAAACAGCATCTGCATTTGAACAACCAAGTCCAGCGATGGAATTCGTCGTCCGGTATCTGCGTTGTAGTATCCCGTGATTTCTTCCTGAGTCGCCAGACCGCGTGACAGCAGTTGAGGAGTCAGCCAGCCTGTCGCCATTGGTCCCGGAGGCATATATTCCGGAAACGGCACACGCACTTTCGACGCCACCGACCGGGGCATATCCAGCGCTCCCTCCAACAGCAGCAACCGTTCCTCGTGACTCGCTCGATAAAAATTTTCAGCCAGAAAGATGCCAAAGATTGAATTGATGCTTCGAAAACTGAAAAGCAGATCCAGGGATTCTGTCGCAATCGCGTATTCCGGCTCGTATTCATTGACTACGCGGTCGACAGGATCGGCTGATAAATCTTCGCCGGGCGGCGATTGGTTCTGAGGCATATTACGGCTGCTGGCAGCTTCTCCGGATGCCCGCGCCTCGGTCAACAGCTGGCCAAGGAGACCAGGCCCGGCCGCAGGCTCATGATCGATGTCTTCCGATTCCGTTTTGACATTGGCTTCAACATCTGAAACTCCCGATGCCTGAGACGTGGCCGGGTCAGACTGTGAGTCGCCGACGGGTTCCGGAAAAATACCAGCGCCGAATCTGCCGGTATCCTCGCAGAGAGAAACTGCCTTGTCAGCCGGTTCGTCAACCGGATCACCACGTGACAACCAGATCGATTGTGATCCAGGCGGAGTGCTCTCAATGAGTGGAACAACTGCGGTCGCAGCTGTGACATCAAACCGGATGGCGTCGTCTGTCGTGGTTGCCGGAGGTGGCTCCAGGGTAATGAAGCCTCCGGACTCCAAGGTCAACAGCATTTGTCGTAACCGTCTGGTAGCCGATTCTTTCTCATTCGGATCCAACAGTCGACGCTGAATCGCCGCGAGCAGATCCTGGACATTGCCCGACTTGCGAATCAGGAAAGCAAGCAGTCTCCAGGGAAAACGACCTTTGCTGGCCAGTTTGGCCGGAGCCGCGTACTGCAGGCTGACAAATTGTTTTTCTGACCAGTACTGTTGCCCCTCACGTCGCCTTGGCATCTTCTTCTTTAGCTTCTTTCTAGCTCGCCGGATCAGCGGATCTTTGGAATCCTCCGGAATTGCATCATACTTCTCCTGCCAGCGGTAGATCTTTACATCATCTTCGTGGGCCACTGCAAACACATAACCGCGGCTGTCAAACTGCGGCCGACCAGCTCGCCCGAACATCTGATGAGCTGAACTGGCATCGACAAGTTTCTGCTTTCCATGTGGCCCCTTGATCAGACTGATCATGACAACGGATCGCGCTGGCAGATTAATCCCGGCTGCCAGTGTCTCGGTACAGACACAGATTGACAGCAGCTTCTTCTGAAAAAAATCTTCAACTACGCGGCGATAGCGGGGAAGAATGCCCGCGTGGTGCACTCCGACTCCTCGCATCAGGATCTGCTTGAGTTTCCCACCGGCTCCAATTGACCAGTCATACTGTTCCAGTTCCTGTTGTAACTGCTGCTGCTGACCAACTGCCAGCAGCCGTTTACCTTTGAGCTGTTCGGCGATGCTCCAGCATTCTGCTCGATTGAAACAAAACACCAGGCCCGGAGTGTACCGGTCTTCTTCACTGCCATCGGCCATGAACTCGAGTTGCTCTGACAGGAGTTGATCGGGTACCCAGCGAAAATCCAGTGGCACACGGCGCTCTTCGCTTTGCAGCAGCCTCAGCCGACGACGGTGCTGCTGACTGAGCCAGCTGACGAATTCGGGGGCATTCCCGACCGTCGCACTGATCAACAGAAGACGTGTTGACTTTGGCAACATTCCCAGTGACAGTTCCCATACAATGCCTCGCTCGGGATCATTAAAGCTGTGGAATTCATCCATCACCACAGCGGACACGTCACCAAAAGAAAACTCTTGGGGCGTCAGCAGACGATTAAGCAGGATCTCGGCTACTACGACCAGAATACGTGCATCCGAATTCACTCGGCGATTTCCAGTCACCAGCCCCACGTCGTCCCGTGAAAACCCCCAGCGTTCCGCTGCCGTCTGCAACTCATTAAATTTTTGCTCCGTCAAAGCAATCAACGGTGTCGTGTAATACGCTCGTCGCCCGGTAACAAGTGCTTCGTAGAGCGCTGTTTCCGCAATGACGGTCTTTCCTGTGCCGGTTGGAGCACATACGAGGATACCATCTTCCCCTTCGAACCATGCCAGGATCGCCTGCTCCTGAAAAGGGTACGGTTCCCAGGGCAACTGTTCCAAATAGTTCAGCGCGATTTCTTCCGATGACGGGACTTCTGCATCCATGGCGCAGTATTTGTAACCTTGCAGGCTGTGGGAACGGCGTCAATCTGACGACGACACGGTATGCTGTCAGCACACTGACTTCAAACATCAGGATGTCCAAACAATTCCGTGGACAATTGGTTTCGGCTTCAGGAGCAGTCTCTTGGTAGTTTCGCAGCAATTTGAACAATATCTGACTCAGCCAATTGCTGACCTCGATGAACTGCGAGGCCTGTTGCCGATCAGCCAATTCGGTCTTTATCTGGACCACGCGGCTGCCGGGGTGTTGCCTCAACCCACAATGGATGCGATGACGAATCGGATCCGGAGCGCAGCAACTCATGGCATCCGTCACTGGAACCTGTGGCAGAAACTTGTGCAGCGCACGCGCCGGCTGGCAGCGGAGCTGATCGGCGGGCATGAAGATGAAGTTGCGTTCGTCCCGAACACGGCCGCGGCGATCGGCACGATTGCCGAGGGTTTTTCGTGGCAGCCGGGAAACAACGTCGTTCTGTCATCAGGGGAATTCCCGAGTAATCGATTTCCGTGGCTTAATCTGAGACGTCGGGGCGTTGAGATCCGCCAAGTAGACACACCGGACGATCCGGAAGAGTTTGTCTCGGCGCTCAATCAAGCATGTGATTCGAAGACACGAATTCTGACCTGCAGCTGGGTCGATTATGCCACTGGTATTCGACGTGATCCTGAGAGGCTGGCAGATGTTGCCCACCACCATAATGCACTGCTGGTCCTGGACGTGATTCAGGGGCTCGGCGTACTGCCGCTGGAGTTTCAGGCACAAGACGTCGACGTGCTGGTGGCCGACGGACGTAAGTGGCTGCTGGGCCCGGAAGGAGCCGGTCTTCTGGTCATTCGTCGAGAACAGCAGAATCACTTCGAAGTCACACGACCTGGCTGGGCCAGCACAGTTTCTCCACTTAATTTTGGTGCTCCCGATTTGATCTTAAGCCAGACAGCAACTCGTTTTGAATCCGGCATGCACAATACATTTGGTCTCACCGGGTTGCATGCCAGCCTGAGGCTGCTGAGGGACATCCCTCTATCGACACGTGCGCAGCGTCTGCTGTCCGTTCGTGGTGAGTTCGAAGAAGCAGGTCGCTCAGCGGGTCTGGAGTGTACTGCCTGGCCCGAATCGGCTCAGTCGGGCATTCTGACGTTTCAACATCCTCAACTGGGGGCAGCTGAAGTGGTTCATCAGCTGCACAGTCAGAATATCACAGTGAGTCTCAAAAACGACCGCGTCCGTGTCAGCCCGCATTGCTACAACAACGCTGAGGAAGTCGAGCAATTCGCGGTTGCCTTGTCTGGACTGACAACTCATTAAACAGTCTGCCGAAAGCCGGCATGCCTCGTCAGTTCTTTTGCCGAAACAGTGATCCTGATCTCGATCAATTCCGGAACCTTTGTTTCCGGAGAAGTGCCATTGCGGATGATCGTTTCGCCGGTGATCTTCCGTTACAACATCGTCGTCTGCGACGGCAAATGACTTTGGAGCATGACACAGGATTCGGACGTGTGTCGCATATGGAAATCGGAACTCCATCGCTGCATCAAGGATGGTGCTGGGGTGTCGTTTGTCCGAAATCTGCATGGTTGATATCAGCAGCCGGCTGAACATGTCAATTTCAAACCTGGGCAGACGGGATGGTCTTCGGACAATGACTGGTGTCATTAGCAGAGAAGAAAACCGGATTATCCAGTGCCTGATTATGCGTTCGTTGGCAGAACAATACTTGTTAGCGGATCCAGTTATCCGTTAACCACAGTCTCTCGTTGCTCATTTCTCAACGACAACGGTTTCAAGACCATGACCGGATTTGCTTATTGCGAACCAGCAGACCACATCATTTGTTTTTTGTTCCCTGCCATAATCAGCGAAGGCGGTGCCGGGATGACTCATTGACCCTTTGACGACACATCGTACCGTCGTTCTTCAGTACATTTGTCGGCGAACACATTAAGACTGCCGTATCGTCACGGTTCACGGAGTTCTCTGATCAGTCACTACTGGTAAGACAAATCACCCACTGATTTGAGCTGGCCGTTGACAACATGAGTGATGCTGCCATGTCTCCCTGCGGATGAGGAACTGATTAACCAGATGGACCAAGTTGCAGAGTGGCCTTGTGTTGCGACAAACTGAGAACAGCAGGATCTGCGAGCCTTACTTCCGTACATCGACCTCAGGCTGTACTAAGCGACCGAACCCCTGACGTTGCATAACCACACCGTCAAGGCATGCTGTCCGGCGGCCGGCATCGGTTATGCCATACCATAGCCGTTGCAGGATCAATCTGTGTCTGCCACAGAAATGAGCGCCCAGCCGCTGTTGAGCGGCAGTATGACTGTGCCGCAGGAAAAAGATCAGCTGATACCTGCTGCTATTATCGGGTCACTGGTCCCGCACCGATGACTCGCCCACCTGCGCTGCCTGGACCTGGGCCCATTGTAATCTGATAGTCACACTGCTCAATGAGTCGTCGGTCGTGTTCGATCATCACCACCGAATGTCCGACCTGAACCACCTGACGCAGGCAGTTCATCAGGCGATCGGTATCATGAGCGTGCAGACCGTTTGACGGTTCGTCCAAAATAAACAGTGTGCCGGTTTCATTACCGTGACCGACCGGTCCTGGTCGTTCCGGATCCGGAATACCCGCCAGCAGAGCCGCAATTCTCAGTCGCTGAGCTTCTCCACCGGATAATGTGGACACTGGCTGTCCCAGCGTCAGATAGTCCAGGCCCGCCTGCCTCAATCCATTCAGTGACTTCTGAATTCGATGATGTCCGTTGAAAAACATAAAGGCTTCCACAGCAGTCATGCTGAGAATCTCATCCACCGAACGATCACGATAACGGACCTCCAGCACATCGCTGCGAAATCGGCGACCCTGACAGTTGTCACAGGTTGTATTCACATCTGCAAGAAATTGCATGTCGATGGTAATGGTCCCCTGTCCCTGACAACGTTCACAACGTCCACCGCGAGTTGAGTTGAAGCTGAATGTCCCCGGCGTGAAGTTGCGTTTCCGTGCTTCGTGAGTTTCCGCCAGCAGTCTGCGAATATCATCAAACGCGCCCAGATACGTCGCCGGAATACTTCGGCTGGACCGCTGCAATGGATTTTGCTCCAGGAGCTGCACGTTGCTCAGATACCGGACGCCGTCAATGATTTCACAGTGGCTGTCCCCTTGTCGTGTGTCGCGCAGCATACGTTGCAGGTCGAAATACAGAGCATCAACAATCAACGAACTTTTGCCACTGCCGCTGACACCGGTCACTGCACACAACATCTGCAACGGGAGATCCACGTCGGCTCCGTCAATGTTGTGGCACTGCACGTTCCGGATCATCAGCCATTGATCGACGCTGTACGCTGCTCTTTGCTTGCTGCCCCGTGTTTTTGTGGTGTTGGGTCGGTGAAACTCCTCCTGAACCGTCCGGTGCACCCTATTCGCCGAGTCACACGACTCGGCGAAAACCTGGATTTCCGATTCTTCCAACAGACTTGTCATGGCCGTCGATTGAATTTCTCTCAGAGCCAGACCCGTGGGAGTTTCCATCTGAAGCAGTTCGTCCGGTGAGCCTTCAAAGACGATGTCACCGCCGTCCTGACCCCCCTGAGGGCCAAGTTCCACGACATGATCGGCGCTGCGGATCACATGCAGATCATGCTCCACGACAACCACCGTATTTCCAGTGGCCTGCAATCGGCGAATCGCCGCATTGATGCGTTCGATGTCAGTTTCGTGCATGCCGCTCGTTGGTTCATCCAGGACATACAGCGTGTTGATCAGTCCACTTCGCAATACGGCCGTCATGACGACTCGACGTGCCTCACCACCCGATAACGTCTTCAACGTTCTGTTGAGCGACAAATACCCTAGTCCGATGTCTGTGAGCACCTGCAGGCGGTTCATCAGCTGCCCGACCACTGTCGCAAACGCCTTTGATTCGGCACCCGAGAGTGTCTGCCGCATTTCGTTCAGCCAACCCATCAATTCGCCGGACTCACGATTTAACAGATCAGGAAGATGGGCACCGTTGAGCCGAACGGATCGTGCGAACTTGTTAAGCCGTGTGCCATCACACGCAGGGCAGCGTGGTTTGGCCACATCTGTGGATTGACCGGAGCCCTGGCATTCTGCACAGGCTCCGAGTACCGAATGAAAACTCAACAGGTCCTGTGACAGCGGTGGACAGGTGATCTGACAATTGTTGCACACGTTGGACGCGGAGTAGACGGTACTGCGCCAGGTACGACCATCCAGTTCAGTATCCCCCTGGGATGACTCGATCAGGACATGGCAGAACCCGGTCCAGTCAAACGCCTGCCGGACCGCTTCAACAATCCGCTGATGCGCGTTCATCCCAGGCTGTATTCGATCAGCGACAACTGCCACTCCTGTTATGTCGATGGTCCCAGGAAGATCCTCGAGCCGAACAGTTGTGTTTCCAGTGATACACCGTGTGTACCCCTGATGCATCAGTTCTTCGGCGGTTGTTTCCGAGCCCGCTGGAAAAGCGATCATCGCACGTGCCGGGAAATCCAGACGCGTGAGTTCATCGGCGAGAGTGTCGGGTGTCCAGGATTTGACCACTGCCCTGCACTGCGGGCAGTGCAGGACGCCCAATTGAGCAAACAGCAACTGCAGATATCGCAGAATCTCTGTCCGCGATCCAACAGTGCTTCGCACATTCGTAAGTCGCCGTTGTTGCTGAACGGCGATGGCTGGGGGGATTCCTTCGAGTCGGTCGACGTCGGGTCGTTCGAGCTGATTCAGAAACTGCCGTGCCTGGGGTGAAAAGGTTTCGACGTAGCGGCGCTGGCCTTCCGCGAATAATGTATCGAACGCCAGACTGCTCTTCCCGGAGCCGCTCACTCCGCAGATCACCGTCACGGCATTGTGAGGAATCGTAAGTCTGATTCCCCGCAGGTTATGAACTCGGACCCCGTCCAGTTCGATGTGCGTCATGAGCGGATTGGCGGGGCAGAGGGGTGACCGCAAGAGTTGACAGGGACGCACACAAAACTTCGCATGGTTACCTGGAATTCGTGACGCCCGGTCATTTACGTTACATTGTATTGGCTGTGGCAATCAATGGAACCACCACACGCGCATTTGGACTAAGGGCCAGTGTACGTGAATTCATTAATTGCTGAATCGAGGAACTCCACGCTGTATCCCGCATTCTCTGGAGGCATATAACGCCCGTTTTTCATTCTGACTGGATATCGCAGATGTTCGTGGAGGTGATCAGAGTACTCTGCGATTCGATCTTCCTGAGTCCCGGACACACAGATGTAATCAATCATTGCCAGGTGCTGGACATATTCGCAGAGTCCCACTCCCCCTGCGTGAGGACACACAGGAATGCCGAACCGCTGGGCCAGCAGCATGACTGCCAGCACTTCATTGACTCCTCCGATCCGACAGCTGTCCAGCTGACAGACCTGCATTCCGCCGGATTCCATGAACTGGCGAAACATGATGCGGTTGTGGCACACTTCCCCCGTGGCAATTCGGACAGGCGAAACGGCTTTTGCAATCACCGCATGTCCCAGAATATCATCCGGAGACGTCGGCTCTTCCACGAACCACAGATCATATTTCTTCAGCTGCTGAATCCACTCGATCGCTTCCGATACTTCCCAGACCTGGTTGGCATCCACCATCATTCGAGCATCCGGACCCATCACGGATCTCAGCAGTCGGCAGCGCCGCTGGTCATCTTCAAGATCGCGCCCGACTTTGATTTTGAAGTGGTTCCAGCCTCGATCCATCAGACTCGCACATTTCGATCGCAGTTCTTCGTCACTGTATCCCAGCCATCCGGCGGATGTTGTGTAACTCGGATACCCGCTTTCCAGCAGCTGTTCAATTCGTTCCTGTTTACCGTTCTCGCGCAAGCGGAGAATCTCTGTTGCCTGGCTCCGGTCCAGACACTGCGTGAGATAGCGAAAGTCAATACAGGCTGCGAACTGTTCCGGCCTCATTTCCGCGACGAGTCGCCACAGGGGCCGCTCGTTGATCTGGCACCACAGATCCCAAACGGCATTGATGACGGCAGCAGCCGCCAGATGAATCACACCCTTTTCCGGTCCGGTCCAACGCAGCTGACTGTCGCCTGTGATCCTGCGATATACAACGATTGGATCTGCCATCAGCGATTCGACTGTGCTGCCCACAATCAATTTCGTCAGCGACTGAATCCCGGCGACACATAACTCATTTCCACGGCCAATCGTAAATGTCATGCCATGCCCGGTGTGTTCCGACGACGATGTCTTCAGCACGACGCAGGCGGCAGAGTAATCCGGGTCGGGATTCATGGCATCCGAACCGTCAAGATGCTGTGACGTCGGGAATCTCAGGTCGTGTGTGTCGAAGCCGGTAATGGTCGTGGCCATAGCGATTCGCTGTTTTAAGACTCGGAGCAACGATGAATTAAGGGAATTCGTTCGGCACGTAGTGTAAGTCCGTGAGGATAACGTTTCTTCACTGCCAGCAGTTCTTCAAAGCAGAATTCCAGATCGTTCAGTAAACGTGTCACATCAATCCCGCAAAACTCCGGTGCAAACGTCTGCAGGTATGCCACGCAGGTGCCGTACATCTTTCTTGCCCCGCCGTGATTTCCGCCTTCAAAGTGAAACAGACATACAGCGGCGTGAATCAGACCCTGAAAGAAGGTCTTCTCCGGACCAGCCAGTCCAGCCCAGAAGTCTTCAAAAACATCGTGACAGTCAAAGAACTCACGCGCGTTGAACAGACGGATTCCGTCGTCGATTCGGTGATCAGTTGAGTCGAACATTTTTTCGATCCGATGTCGTGGTTCAGTGGTTTGTCGCAGCCATTCCCATCACAACTCCCGGGATTTGCGCACAGTCACAGGAGAGCAGCACGTCAATCGGATGCAAATCGTGTATCTGACCCCGAAATAGCGACGCCACTCCTCAGCGATGTCACCAGGCCCGGAGTGATATAGACGGCACGCGACCGACAAACCTATCGCGACTTGTAGATTTGCGGCCCGCCCTCAGCACCGATCTGTACCGTGTAACTCTGGCCGTCTGGTGCAATCCTGGCTTTGATCCATACGCCGGTGCAGCCCTGAGTTGGCCCTCTGTTGGCAATAAAATCCACCGGAGTCTGCAGGTCGGGGCCCAGATTGACGTTGCGGTGAAGCTGGTAGAGTGCCTTCAGAGACTCACATTCCCACAACGTCCGAATCACGCTTTCAGCACCGCCCTTGGTCGGACCATTGCACATCACTGCTACTCTCGGGTCGATGGCTCGCACCAACACGGGGTTATTGCTCGAAGGCAATCCATGATGAGTGACCATGAACATGTCAACCTGGCCGATCGGGTTGTTGGGCGTCATCAGCTTCGCCTCGATGTTCCAGGTCAGGTCGCCGCAGCAGAGGAAGCGGAACTGACCGAACGTCACCAGGAAACTGAGACTGGCCGCGTTGTCCGTTTTATCCACGGGCTCCGGCTTGTGCAGCCTGACGTACGGATTCGGCTCACCGGTGTTGGGGATCACCTCACGACTGGCCGTGAGGATCTGAATCGAATATGGAGTTGTGCCCGATTTGAGCGGCAGTATGTCACCGGCCTTCAGCGCCTTTGAGTTGTTCTGAGACGCCGAGCGATAGTCGGCTACCCGTGTCACGAACTGGTCGTCCTCGGCCAGTTCATCAGGAATCCCGCGGTCCCAGAAGTTTCTGATGCTGATCTGCGTCGAAAGCGCCGCATGGTTGCCGTAATGGTCGCCGTGCCAGTGAGTCACCGCAGCATGATCAATGCGCTTCAAACCCGCTACGTCCCGGACGACATCCAGGATTCGATTCAGGTCACGTCCATTGTTGTCGGGATATCCAGAATCGATGACCAGAGATTCACCAGCCGGTGACACCAGTAACGTACAGGCACCGCCTTCAACATCAATGAAATAGATGTCCAGATGACCCCCGGTGTCGGCCGCGGACAGACTCACGGTGGAAACCGGCATCAGCATTGCGATGGTCACCACTATCGTGACAGCAGTCCTGGAAACCGGACCGAAACAGGACGAGGATATCAAGGAAAGTGGACTCATGGTGGTGCTGCTCTTGGTTCGGTGTTGGTTCGAAACAGGTTCGGACCAGCCAGCATATCGGCGCCGTTCGGCGATTGCACCCGTCTCTGGAACCTGACTCGGTTGAAGACTCGTCTAATCAGTCATTTTGGTTGTCCAGAATTCCTGACGAGTTTTTCCGGACTTGGCGAGTCCATTTCAGGAATTGTCTCAAGATGTCATGTTTCGTTGTTTTTGAACCGCAAATCAACATGAATATAGTGTTCACCTGTCATTCATGCGGCTTTGTGTCCGTAAGTGGTTTCCTCGCGACAACGGCTCCCTTCCAATCCAGGTCTGCTCGCGTGATATTCAGGATCAGATCAATTTTCAACCCGGTGGTCCTCATGTTGTTTAGTACATGTCCTGGTTCATGCTCATTGTCTATTGTGCCTGTGACAGATATGACTGAAGCGTGTTACACTGACAGACATATCTGGTAACTCGAACCTTGCAGACCTTGTTGTGCGTCTGTGCCGCCGGTTACGTTTCTGGGGAACAGCAGACCTTTGTGCACAGGCGCCGAGATACACTGTTGAGGTACGTTCTGCACTGCCGCCATATCGGACCGGGCGGATACGAGATAATGGGTGGATGGAACAAATTGCAGTGTTCGAATTCAGCCTCCAAGAACATGTCGCGACACTGCCACAACGGAACGTGGGGTAGCGTTGAAACCTGTCATATCTGTTTTGACACCAGGAGGTCTGGCTGCAGGCGCCGGCCGTGCCGGATTTTCTAGATTGTTTGGTACAAATGTGTGGTGCACTGTTGGCCAGACAGTGCACAGCGTCGCGGGCAGAACGATCATCGGTGCCTGCGCCGTTCTGACGCTTGTATCAATTACATGTGCCGCCGATCAGCCAGGCATCGTGATCAGCTTTTCTCATTCGACTCCGGACACGGCCTACTGGCGCCGCCATGCGTCTGCGATTCAAAAACGGCCCTTTGACGGAGTAGTCTTCGAGATCGATCCGCGGGATGAGACCTGGCTTGAGGAAGGTTACTGGGACAAACAGATCGACTGGGCACGAAGCCGTTCACCGGAATATGACTACCTGGCAGAAATGTACCAGCGTCCGCGTGAACTGGGCAGCCTGTCGTGGGGCGGAGGATCGGGGCTAACGTTCAGCGGGGCCACAAGTCCATGGAATCCCGCCAGTCGTTACAGTGAGGCCACGCTGACCAGGGCACTGGAAGACCTCCAGGCAGCGCCAGCCGATCACTTCCGCTTCAACCTTCTTGGGATCGGTGTCCAGGCTCCGACCACCGACTGGTTCAACGAGGAGCAGTTTGAGCAACGACTGCAGAACTTCGTTGTACTGGCACGGTTTGCTCGGGACGCAGGCCTCCGGGGATTCCTTTTCGACGATGAACAGTATGGTTCGGGATGTGTGTGGAACTATCCGGTTCTGAAAAATCGGGGGGCGACACACGGTCACAGTTTCGATGAAATGCGTGCCACGGCACGCGAGCACGGTCGCAGAATTGGCGCAGCGATCTGTTGCCGAGTTTCCTGATATCGTCTTCTTGACGCTGCACGGCTACGGAACTATCGCAGCTCTGATCGAGAGCGGATATCCGGATTACGCCATGAATCTCAGGACTGGATTTTACGACGGTCTGCTTGAGGGTTCGTCAGATCAGTTCGTTTTCATTGACGGTGGAGAGATCGCCTATGGCTACAACCGACGTGAACACTTTGAGTCGGGCCGGACTATGAGCAAGCGGGAGCCGATTCGCATGGGCCTGACCAAAGTTCCCGAGTTGCACCAGAGTAAAGTGAAGTGTGCATTTGGCCTGACTATTAGGGTGCGCTGGATCCGGGTGACCCGGAGAAAAGTTACTTTAGCCCGGGCCGGTTCCAGCGAGCCCTGAATCTGGCCCCGGAACTGAGTGATGGATACGTCTGGCTCTGGGGGCAGACGTGGACCTGGTGGGTGGAAGGTCCTGACGGTCGTGCCGCTGTGCCACTCCATCAAAGCCGTCGTGGTTTACCTGTGGCGTATTGGCGGTCAGTCACGGCCGCCCGAACGTCACCAGGCAACGACACCTCAGACATTCGAGGGCGTCCGACTGTGAATCTGCCCACGAACGGGCGCAACGGGATTATCGAGGGGCCAAAGCTGACACAGCTGCTGGAGAAATCTGAAAAGGTCTGCGAACTGCCTGTTAATAGCTGGACATTCAAACTCGACGACTGGGGGTCGCGCACCGACGAGCCTGCAACCTGGGACCAACCGATTACCATCGGAAAATCCTGGCGGGATCAGGGTGTGACGTGGACCGATTCGGTCGGCTGGTACCGGCTTGATTTTATGATGCCGGCGGAGTTGAAAGGAAGGAAGCTGCACTTCTACCTGCCGGACGTGGATGGCTCGATCTGGCTGTCGAGTCTGCAATGCCGGCGCCCCAGGAAATGGCCCACCGGTACGTCGGCATAGCACCGGATACCCGTCGCGAGCCATTTGTGATGACTCATCCGGAATTTGCTTCGTTCTTCTGGGAACCGGGTAAACCAGCTACCGTCGTCGTCAAGGTCATGCGGCACGGACCTACTGGTGGAATCATGGCGCCGATCCAGATCATCGCGGAGTAACAGACGAAGCCAACCCAAATATTTTCTCAGCCTGCGTCCTCAGATTACGTGACTGGTTTCTTCTACAGTTGTTCACGAATGACGTCCTTCTCGGTCTCCAAAGAACCACTGGACAGGGCTGACGTGGCATGGCATCACAGGAACTGTGTACCGAATGACGCAGGGCACGCGACGATGGAGAAAGATTCACTGACCGACTGTCCGGACCCTGCCAGATGAGAACCCGGCACCGTGGCTTTACGCTGATTGAACTGCTTGTGGTGATCGCGATCGCTGCAATATTGATAGCGCCGCTGCTTCCCGCTGTGATCCAGGCAAGAGAAGCAGCACGGCGGACGATGTGTCGCAGCCACTTAAGACAGATCGGAGTGGCATTGCATAACTATCATAACACGTGTCGATCCTTTCCACCTTTCTTTATCAGTCGCAGCGGCAACGGGCGACGGCTTGCGGATGTGAACAAGGGTGCCAACTGGCTGGTCCTGTTGTTGACGTATCCCGAACAGTCTGCGCTTTACGACCAGTGGAACTTCAACATCCTGGCCAGCCAAAACCCAGGACGGTCGACTGAGCTGCCTGTCTTGAAGTGTCACAGTGATCCCTGCAGTCAGGCGAATTTTTGCAGCTGCGCCGGCGGAGACTGAGCGTGTGGAAACTATGGCATGAACATCGCTCCCTGCAGCTGCGATTTTCTCAACAACGCGTTTGGTACTCTCAATCCACTCGGAGGAACTGGTGGGGTCAACTATGTTGTGCGAATTCGTGACGTCACTTACCGTGCGTGTCGACGAACTACGGGCCGGATTAAACCTACACGACATTCCGGGTTGCTGGGCCATGCCCGGACTTTCCGCCGAAACGGCAGCCCTGGTGAACGATGACTGTACACCAAACTATTGCACAGTTTTCGCCGATGACCAGGAAAACTGTATCGTCGTCGGTGTGTTCGGGGACGTTACCGGGAATGCCCATCAGATTTGGGAATCCCGGTTGTTGGATAACGAAAGGACTAACGAATCGCTCAACCTCTACTACTTCTAACCCAAATAAGCCACTCCGGCCCTACTTCTTGCAGTATCCACTCAAAAAAGTATCCTCGTCATCTCGAATGGCCGCCAAAGCGGACAGCTAGGATCGAAGTGTCCATCCCAGTTGTCCGCGCGCCTCCCATCGATTCATCATGAACCTTCTTTTTCGCTAAATGCCTGGTAGAGCTGAAGGTGAGATTCCTCGCGCCGGCGAAATGCGTCAATTACGAGCCGTGCTCGACTCTTGAGAACTTCACCTTTGTGGAGATCCTTCCCGAAGTAGGATAAATAGGCGCTGTCGTGCCGGGCAACACCATCGTGGTCGCCCTCGTAAGTAATTCCAACTGCCTGTACATCGACAGCAGGGCCCATCATGACCAGGTCGACTTCACCTAGGCTCCGAAATACCAGGGGCCGAGCGTAGCGACGTCCGAATCCGACTTGCCATCCATACTTCCGTCCTCCACGGCCATCACTTAGAACCTGGATGGCGCGCTCATCTCTCGGGAAGAAGGTGTATAGGCCGTGAAGAGCCTCATGATCGGCGAAGCCAATTTGCTCGATCGGCTTTTCGCGATCCACGACATACAAGCCGGGCTTCGATTTAGCGGGCGCATATAACGCTACCAGGACTTCGTAGTCGCGATAGTCAGCCTCTGCCCTTACGGTGAATTGCATCTCGATGACGTTTTGAAAACAAAACTTGTACTCAAGCTCCAGCTGTGCCCGATGCAGTGCCGACGCATGCCAAACAAACCGAATACCGTTGTCGATCGCTTCTAATTCGTCGGGACGTGTCTCACGCGGCTGCATCAAAGCTGCGTCACGGGATCGCACTTGAAACAGCGAGAAAAGACCTGCACCAACGGGGCCGTAGGTAGGACTGACCAACGTGTTCGTAGGTTTGTAGGTAACGTGCGAGAGGCGGTGATTGACGAACCGCCTACGGCTGTCCGTGCCGACCAGTGCATCCAAGTGGCCCGCAACCGACGTGAGCTCGAACGAAAAACGACTTTTGTTTGCGTCCCATGTCCCGACACTGTTCTCACCTGCGGAAGCGGTCATCGCAAATAAAATGCCAACGATGGAGGTAACACCTAGGGATCGCATGGTTCCTCCGCCTGCTAATGTCTGAGGTAACCGGGCGGCGGGCCATCAGGCCCCGGCCCGAATCACCGAAAACCGTTCCAATAGTTTAACCCGAATTATTCATGGGTCGCAAGGGAAGTCATTTGTCGGTTTGACCCTTCGGTTCCGTAGACCTTTTATGCTAGGAGAACGCTTTTGGTAACGGAAGGTCCCGATGTTGTAGA
>Ga0310123_10001153_pt1 | contig 22463 bp, 22 predicted proteins | sample CB6_AW_1057_MG_FD_203505 | JGI IMG/M metagenome (GOLD analysis project Ga0310123, IMG submission 203505) | Marine microbial communities from Western Arctic Ocean, Canada - CB6_AW_1057 | ecosystem: Environmental > Aquatic > Marine > Oceanic | place: Canada: Western Arctic Ocean | collected... | reverse complement strand
AAAAGAAGTTGTGAAAAGACCTACCTAAAAATTAGCACAAAGTCTGCTTTTGTCAATTAAAAAACCGCTACTAATAATTTATTAGTAACGGTCTGAGAAAGTCGAATTGAAGATCACCTCCTGGGTGGCTGACCTCCCATTGGAGAGGGCTTCATCTTCTGACGTTCGAACCTGGTCTGTTTGGGATCAAGTTCCTTGCGTCCATCCCAGCCACAGCCATTCCTTTTCAAAAAACTGGTTGCGGCATCTTGCATCTCTCTTTCAGTCATCTTTTGTCTCCTTACAAAAACTAACTTGTTAACTCTTAACTGCCTATATAGTATCATACTTTTTATCTTTTGTCAAGAGTATAAAAAGACCCCCTCCTTTTTTAGAGGGGGGGTCAGTTAAGTAATCTTGAGGATTTGTCTTTTCCTCCTTTTTAAAAGGATTGTTAGTTCACTTCTCTCAAGGTAGGTACTAAATGCTCCTGCTGACAAGACAGAAACTTTCCGAGACCTTAGAGAGAAGCTGGACGAGCATGAGATGTTCTGATTGCCCGTCACTTATCCCTTTATATAGAACAGCCTCCTTGCTTGCGGCTGATTATTTGATGTTCTGGTTGCTATTTTAACACTATTGAATAAATTTGTCAATACCCTAATCTATATTTTTTCCAAAGCCTTCTTAGCGGCCTGAGTTTCAGCCTCCTGCTTAGAAAGACCCTCTCCTGCAGCAATTTTCTTTTTACCAAAGTAAACAGCCACTTTAAAAACCTTATTATGTTCAGGACCACTTTCTTCCATGACTTTATAGGTGGGGGTAAGTTTTTTGGTAGATTGAATTTTTTCTTGTAAAACGCTCTTGGGATCACGATAACTCTCCCCTCTCATCACCTCATCTAAACGAGCCATTACAAACTGATTGATAAACTTTTTAATTGTTTTGTAGTCGGAGTCGAGATAGATAGCACCAATAACAGATTCGGTAGCGTTGGCTAAGATAGCCTCTCTAGATCGGTCATTACCATTAGCCTCTCCTTTGGAAAGGAGGAGGTGTTTTTCTAATTTAATTTCAGCAGCTATTTCTAACAAAGCTTGGTAGTTAACTAAAGCTGCTCTGATAGGAGTTAGAATTCCTTCGGAGTAATCTGGTAGACGGTGATACAACTCCTCTGTTACTGATAGTTCTAAAACAGCGTCACCTAAGAACTCTAGTCTTTCGTTATGAGGCAAACTCCAAGAAGCGTTCTCATTAAGATAAGAACGATGGGTTAAAGCCTCCTTAAGGAGATCTTTATTATTAAACTTGTATCCAATTATTTTTTCTAAAGATGTAAGATTCACTATTTTTTAACAGATTCTTTTATTTTGCCCTGCTCTTCTAGTTGTTTATAGACTGTGCCAAGCACGCCATTAATGAACTTACCAGAGTTAGGACCGCCATAGTTTTTAGCGATCTCGATAGCCTCATTAATAGCCACCTTGGGAGGAACTTCTTCAGGATCAGCGTAGATGAGTTCATATAAGCCAATCCGAAGAGCATTACGATCAATAACGGCAATCTGTTCAAGAGGCCACTCGGGAGCAGCTTTCACAATGATAGCGTCAAGCTCTTTAATATGCTCAATAACTCCGGTTAATAAGCGCCAAATAAAATCAGGCTCATCAAAACCAGGAGCGAATTCTTTTAAGTTACGTTCTACAATCGCTGATAGGTCTTCCTTCTTATTAGAAAAATCCCATTCGTATAGTGATTGAAGAACGATTGATCTACCAAGTTGTCGAGTTGCCATTATTTTTGCTCTTTAACTTCTTCTGATTGAGGTTCCTTAGCCTCTTCAGCTTGAGGAGTTTCTTTAGCAGGCTTTTCCTCCTCCTTCTTAGCTGAAACTACCGGTTGAGCTTTCTCCTTCTTCTCAACTGGTTTTTCAGTCTTAGCAGCTGATTTCTCAGCAGGTTGCTGAGTAGCAGCTTTTTCAACTTGCTGAGTAGCTAAAGCTTCGGCCTTAGCTTTAATTCTAACCTGTTTTTTCTTGTTTTCATAAAAACCACATTGTGCACAAGCACGATGAGGCATAACAGGTCCTTTGCAACTAGTACAAATAGAAATATTGATTTTTTTTAGAGCTAAATGTGATCGACGTCGACCAACCTTGCTCTTTGTGTGGTGTTTTTTCGGTACCGGCATAGTTTGTTTACTGTACTGCTAAATGTAGGTTAAGTCAACTTTATTAGGAATGATCGGCGGTGTATAGGGCAAGGGCCAAACTTCTTCAAAGCGGCTAGATGAATTTGAGTGCCATATCCCTTATGCCTATCAAAACCGTATTGATAATATAAGCGATGATGGTTGGTCATAATCTTATCTCGATGAACTTTAGCAATGATAGAAGCTAGGGCGATGGAATCATACTTCTCATCACCTTTGATGATAGATTGGTAGGGTTGGTTGTTGTTGAGCTTAAGACCACCGTCTAATAAAACCCGACCGGAGAGACTCAATCTCTTAAGCGCTCGGGTAGCAGCTAGATTGGCAGCTTGAGAAATATTGATCCTATCAATAGTGGTGGGATAAACTCGAGCCAGTGCGAAGGGGATGTTATCAATCACATATTGATACCAAAGCTCTCGTTGATTTTTGTTTAATTTTTTGGAGTCGGCCAGTTTGCAAGGAGGCTTCAGTTGGAAATTGTTAGGTAAAGCCACCACTCCAACCACCACTGGACCAGCTAAAGAACCCCGGCCCACCTCATCAATACCAATCTCATAATTAGTCATATTTTCATTCTAAAGAAAGTTTCGGTTATAATGTAGTCATCTATGACCAAATTCGTTCATCTTCACACTCACAGTCACTACTCCCTCCTCGATGGCTTAGCTAAGATTGACCAGTTAGTTGATAGAGCTAAAGAGCTGGAAATGCCCGCTCTCGCCTTAACAGATCACGGTAACTTGTATGGTGCTATTGAATTCTATCAAAAAGCTAAAAAGGCTGGAATCAAGCCTATCTTAGGGGTAGAGGCTTATCTCGCACCTCGCAACTGTACCGATAAAGTTTATGGTGTGGACAACAAGTATTTTCACCTTACCCTACTATGTGAAAGTAATGAGGGTTGGCAGAATGTCATTCAGCTAGTTACCAAGGCTAACTTTGATGGCTTCTATTACAAGCCCCGTATCGACAAGCAATTGCTCCGAGAACACAGCAAAGGATTGATAGCTCTCTCTGGCTGTTATTCTGGAGAAATTATAAAGAATATTATTGCTAACAAGTTTGAGGAGGCGGTTCGAGTAGCTGAGGAATATAAAGAAATTTTTGGTCCTAATAACTTTTTTATTGAAATTGGCCACCACCCTAACATGAATCCCACTAGCGCTGGGAAGGTTCGTAACGCTTTGATTGAGTTGAGCAAGAGAACTAACTTGCCGATAGTTGCCACTCAAGACATTCACTATTTAAAAAAAGCTGACGCTCACTATCACGATATATTATTAGCTATCGGAACCGCTAACAGTATTCATGATCAGAATAGATTAACTCTCAAAGCTGATGATTTTTCTATGCGCTCTGGTGAAGAGATGGCTGAACACTTTGCTGATATTCCTGAGGCAATTAGCAATACGGTGAAGGTCGCTGAACGTTGCCAAGTAGATATCGACTTAGAAAGAACTATCTTGCCTCGCTTTACTGTGCCAGAAGGTCACACCTCTAAAACCTATCTCAGAAAACTAATTGATGAGAAAACTAACGGACGTTATCAAACAATAACCGAAGAGATTACGGAGAGGATTAATTATGAATTAAAGATTGTGAATAGCATGGGTTTCTCCGACTATTTCCTGATTGTTCAAGATTTTATCAACTGGGCCAAAGCGAGAGGAATTGTGATTGGTCCTGGTCGTGGTTCAGCAGCTGGGAGTATTGTCTCTTATATCCTCGGCATTACCAACGTTGACCCTCTAGAACACGGATTGATCTTTGAAAGATTTCTAAACCCGGAAAGAGTTCAGATGCCTGATATTGATATCGACCTTGCTGATCTGCGTCGCGATGAGGTTTTAGGTTATTTAAGAGAGAAGTACGGCAAGAAACAGGTGGCTCATATTATAACCTTTGGAACTATGGCTGCTAGAGGTGCTATCAGAGATGTGGGAAGAGCCTTGGGAATTAGCTACGGCTTCTGTGATCAGATTGCTAAATTAATTCCTTTTGGCTCAAACCTCAAAGACGCCTTATCAACAGTGGATGAGTTAAAAAATCTATACACTATCAACCAAGAGGCTCAGCAATTGATTGATACTGCTAAGAAGTTAGAGGGAGTAGCTCGTCACGTCTCGGTCCATGCTTGTGGAGTGGTGATTGGTGACAAGCCACTTACCACCTACCTCCCTCTCCAATATGCTCCTCAGGATGAGTCGACCGTGATTACTCAATTTGGAATGCATATAGTTGAAGATCTTGGTCTACTAAAAATGGATCTTCTTGGGCTCAAAAACCTAACTATCATGGAAAATGCTGTTCAATTGATTAAGGCTAGTGGCAAGGGAAAGGTAGATATCAACAACCTACCAGCCAATGATCCAAAAACATACAAGATGCTTCAGTTAGGTGATACTACGGGCGTTTTTCAGTTTGAGAGTGCTGGTATGAGACGTTATATGAAAGATCTTATTCCAACAGAACTGAATGACTTGATAGCTTTAGTAGCGGCCTATCGCCCTGGTCCGATGGAGCTGATTCCCTCTTTTATTAATAGGAAGCATGGTAATGAAAGCATCTCCTATCTCCACCCCAAGTTAGAACCTATTATGAAAAATACTTATGGTATTGGCATCTATCAAGAGCAGATGATGAGAATTGCTCAGGATCTAGCCGGCTACTCCTTAGCCGAAGCTGATACTTTGAGAAAAGCTATTGGAAAGAAGATCAAGCTTCTATTAGATCAACAGAAGGATAAGTTGGTTAATGGAATGATTGGTAATGGTATTAGTGAGCCAATTGCAAACGCTATTTGGGAACTCTTTCCTCCCTTTGCTCGTTATGGTTTCAACAAGAGTCATGCTGTCTGTTATGCCACCATTGGTTATCAAACCGCCTATCTCAAAGCCCACTACCCTATCGAGTTCATGACCAGCCTGCTAAATGCTGATACAGGTGATATCGACCGTGTCTCCTTCTTGATTAGTGAGTGCAAGAAGATGGGTATTGATGTGTTACCACCAGACATCAACAGCAGTTGGCTCCACTTCACTCCAAATGAGGGCAATATTCACTTTGGTCTGTTAGCGGTCAAGAATGTAGGACGGAACATCATTGAGGCGATCACCGCCAACCGACAGAAGCAAGGTCCTTTCACCGACCTCACTAGTTTGTTGAGCAGAGTTAATCATAAGGATCTCAACAAGAAATCTTTGGATAGCTTGATCAAATGTGGAGCCTTAGACAGTTTAGGCTTAGAAAGAAATCAGGCGGTGGAGAATATTAATGAAATATTGAAGTTTAACAACATGATAAAGAAGCATCATGCCAGCAATCAGATTGGTTTGTTTGGTAATGCTTTTTCAGGCTCTCTTAAGTTACAACCCACACCTGAAGCTGATATGCAGACCAAGCTCAACTGGGAGAAAGAACTGTTAGGATTATATATTTCTGACCACCCACTCAACTATTACAAAGAACAGATGAAAGTTACTAAACCTATTAAAGAAGCTCTGACTATCAAATCAGAATCACTTAACTTTTATATTGGTGGGTTGGTAAAGAGAGTTAATAGAATCACTACCAAGACTGGTAAGCCGATGGCCTTTGCTACTATAGAAGACTTTGAGGAAAATATTGAGATAGTTGTCTTCCCTAAAACCTACGAACAAAATAGTGCTGCCTGGCAGGAGGGTAATATAATATTGGTAATAGGACACATGTCTTGGCGTAATAATGAGCCTAAATTTATTTGTAATAGCGCTCAAAGTTTGTCAGTATAGAAAATATGGAAAAAAATAAAGATCATAGGGATTTGGGTCGAATAATGGACCTTTTCTCTTTCCAGGAGATTGCTCCCGGAGCCCCTTTTTGGCATGCCAATGGCATGATTATTTTTAAAGAGTTAGAGAAGTTGGTTCGTGAGACTGATGATGCTTATGATTATCAAGAAGTTTCTACTCCCATAATGGTTAAATCAGAGGTCTTTAAAAAATCTGGCCACTGGGAACATTATCGAGATAATATGTTCTATTTCACTAATCCTCGAGACAAAAATGAGGAGTTGGTTATCAAACCAATGAACTGTCCAGAATCTACCTACATCTACAACTCTCAAGTCCGTAGTTATCGCGACCTACCTCTACGTCTTTCGGAGATAGGACGCTTACATCGTAATGAGCCATCAGGAACCCTGGGTGGTCTCTTGAGAGTACGTCAGATGACTATGGATGATGCTCATGTATACTGTCGCCCTGACCAAGTTGAGGGTGAGATTAAAACTATTGTAAATATAATCGATGAGTTTTATGCACGCTTTGGCTTGAAATCTTCTTATGTCGTAGCTACTCGTCCTGAGAAGTTTTTGGGTAAGAAGGAAGATTGGGATAAAGCAGAGACCGCGCTGAAGAATGCTATGGATGCAACCGGTATTAAATATACTGTTGAAGAAGGATCGGGTGCCTTCTATGGTCCAAAGATAGAAGTTCACGCTCAAGATTCTCAAGGTAGAGATTGGCAGTTGGGTACAGCTCAATTGGATTTAGTGATGCTACCAAAGCAATTTGAAACTACTTATGTTGATAAAGATGGCAAAAAACAGATGCCTTGGGTTATTCACCGAGCTATCTTTGGTACTTTCGAAAGATTCATTGCTATTCTTCTGGAGGACACTAATGGTCACCTACCTCTCTGGATGGCGCCAGCACAGGTAACGGTAGTTAATGTTGGTGCTGATCACGCTAAATATGCTGCTAGAATCTCCGAGAAGATGAGAAAATCTGGTATTAGGGTAAATCTTCGCGATGATAACCTAACTGTCTCTAAAAGGATTAGAGAGGCGGAGATTAGTCGCTCATCTTATATTATAGTAGTGGGTGACAAAGAGATTGCGGACAAGACAGTAAGCATTCGTCATTATGAAAAAGGTGATGTTGGTACTCAGCCTCTTAATGAGTTTATAAAATCTCTCCAAAAAGAAATAACCGCTAGAGAATAAAGAAACCCCCTGCTAGTCAGGGGGTTTAAAAGTTTTTAATTAGGGCTCAGGGGTCACTAGCGACAATAGGGGAAAAGCAAAGGAGAAATTTTCCTTGGTTTCTTTGGTCTCTGAGGAGACTTTTTTCTTTGCTTAATTCTCTCGTACGTTTTAGATCGTACATCGTTGCCAGAACCTTTTAAATCCTTTTCCGAAGCCATATAGAGACGCTTCCTTTCCAGAATAGGTAAAGAAATAAGATGTGCTAATTTCTAGCTTATTATAAATAGACTAATTTTTCAATAAGTCTTCAAAGATTTTTCGTAGAACATTAGGATCGGCCTTGCCCCCTAGCTGAGACATAGCCATGCCAATAAGGAATTGAATAGATTGAGTTTTGCCCTTCTTGTAGTCAGCTACCGGTTGAGGATAGTCCTTAATGATTTGCTCTGCCAAAGGTTTAAGAGAGCTTTCATCAGAAACTTGTTCCCATTGCTCGTTAGCGATGATCTCTTTAGGATCAAGGTTAGTCTCGTGCATTTTTACTAAAAGATTCTTAGCAATTCGGCTGGTAATCTTCTTGTCAGACACGATTTTAACAACGTGGGCTAAGTGAGCAGGACTGATATTGAGCTCATTAATACCAACACCCTCTTTTTTCATTAGACCCCAAACATCAGAAGTGAAGTAGTTGAAAAGAGGTTTTATCTTTTTTATGTCTCCTAATTCAGAAGCCGCTTCTTCAAAATAGCTAGCAAAAGTCATGTCTTGCACCAAAACATCAGCCTGCTTACTAGTTAGGCTATATTCTTTTTTAAAACGCTCTCGCTTATCCTTAGGTAGTTCGGGAACGTTGGTTTTAAGAGTCTGAAGATTAAAAGCTTTTTCATCAAAGGGTGGTAAGTCGGGTTCTGGAAAATAACGATACTCTTGAGCCTCTTCTTTACTTCGTTGAGAAACGGTAATTTTTTTAGCTTCGTTCCATCCCCTAGTCTCATGAACCACCTTCTTGTTAGCTTTCAGTAACTTTTCTTGACGAACTAGTTCATATTTAATAGCCTCCTCCATGGCTTTGAAAGAGTTAATATTCTTCACCTCTACCTTGGTGCCCATATTTAAAGATATGTTAGCTTCCAAACGCATGTGACCCTTTTCCATGTCAGCATCAGAAACGCCTAAGTAGCGGAGTAATAGCTGAAGCTCTTTAGCAAAACTAGCTGCTTCTGAGGCTGACTTGATATCAGGCTCAGTTACCAACTCCATCAAAGGTACGCCAGCACGGTTGTAATCAACGAGACTGAAATCTTTGGTGTGACTAAGACGGCCAGCATCTTCTTCTAAATGAATACGAGTTAATTGAACGTTATTTAACTCACCACCGGTAATTAGAGGCTGGTCATATTGAGAGATTTGGTAACCTTTAGTAAGGTCGGGGTAGAAATAGTTCTTTCGATCAAATTTTGATTGTTGAGTAGCAAAAGTTTCACCTCCTAAAGCTAAACCAACTTTGAGAACATATTCCACAGCTTGCTTGTTGATAGTGGGTAATGTGCCAGGATGACCTGTACAGATAGAACAGATATTAACATTAGGATGTTTTTCACTAGCATCATTCAAACAATCACAGAACATCTTGGTCTGAGTTTTAAGCTCGGCATGAATCTCTAGACCAATAGTTGGTTTATAAGTAGTGGGCATGGCTTTATTAAAGCAAAGTTCCGTTATTTTCTCAATAAAAAACCGCGATTGTAGAAACAATTGCGGTAAAGTCTCCTAAAGTAATTATTAGGCAGACGGTCTCTCTGTCTTTTTTTTAGCTCCAAGATCAGGAAGCTTTCTTAAAGCCGCCCATATAGTGGGGTTCTTAAAAACCTGGTGCTGTGACTGAAACTCTTCCCATTTTTCTTTATCGTATCTAAGATCAAACTTGACACGCAGATAGACTTCTTCGTTAGCACTTAGGTTAACTGTTTCAACAAAGGCAACAAATTCTTCTTCATTCATTTTTTAGAGTCCTTTACAACAAAGAGCTGTAAACCCCTGACAGGAGTTTTAACATGATTATTATACTGTATTTTTATATTTTGTCAATTTAAAAAGACCTTCTAAAAGATCTTTTTAAACTTCTATTTATTGAATCTTAATCAACCACCTCAATACCCATGTTCTTAGCGGTACCAGCAATAATCTTGGCAGCTGCGTCTATGTTATAAGCGTTAAGGTCTGCCATCTTTCTTTCTGCAATAGCCTTTAGATCAGCTTGAGTTACCTTGCCAACATTCTTTTTTGCTCCCACTGCAGAACCTTTAGAAATGCCAGCGGCTTTTTTCAATAAGTCGGCAGCTGGTGGGGTCTTTAATTTGAAATCAAAACTTCGATCTTCATAAATAGAGATTTCGGTAGGAATGACATCGCCAGCCATTTCTTTGGTAGCGTCATTAAAGCGAGTAACAAAATCCTGTATGTTAACACCGTGCTGTCCTAGAGCAGGACCAACTGGTGGAGCAGGATTTGCTTGACCGCCACGAATCTGAAGTTTTAATAATGATTTTACTTTCTTTGCCATATTTAAATTTTTTGTACTTGTAAGGAATCAAGCTCAACCGCTGTATCACGGCCAAAAACTTGTACCAATACTTTAACCTTTCCTTTGTCTTCGTCAATCTCTGAGACCTTACCATCATAATCTTTGAAAGGTCCATCAATGATTTTAACCAACTCGCCTTCTTTAAGATCAATCTTGAAACTAGTCTCATCCTGATTCATGCGAGACATGATCATTTCCACCTCACTCTCAGAAAGAGATTCTGGCTTGGTAGTTTCAGCACCCACAAAACGAGTAACTCGAGGGGTATTTCTAACTACATACCAAGTGTCTTCAGTCATGATCATCTTTACAAGAACATAACCGGGATAGATTTTTTCTTCAACGCTACGTCTTTTACCATTCTTGATCTTGATCTTCTTTTCTTTAGGAACAATAACATCCATAATGCGGTCTTGCATTGCTAGGGATTCAACTCGTTGTTCAAGATAACGAGCTACCGCATCTTCGTAACCAGAATAAGTATGAACAGCATACCAATGAGCGGTAGGCTTGATTTCTGTGCCAGGTGCAACAGCTTTATTGTCCTGCTGTTTATCTTGTTTATTATCTTGTTCGCTCATAATGTTATCGTAACAACAGAGAATCTAGTCCGTAGAGAAACAGCATATCAAATACGCCTAAAAAGGCAGCTGTCAAAAGAGACATGAAGATGACTATTATAGTAAGACGGGTTGTCTCTTTATAAGTTGGCCAATTGACTCTTTTAAATTCTTGTCTTGATTCTTGAATGAATAATTTAAGACGTTGCATAGCAGTTAAATTATCTACTTTTTTCCTTAAATGTCAAGGTTTTTAACATTGAGAGCGTGAGTTTGAATAAAGTGTTTGCGCGGCGCTACCACACTACCCATCAGAATATCGAATAATCTATCAGCCTCACTAGCATCAGCAACAATCACCTGTTTCATTGATCGATGCTCTGGATTAAGGGTGGTATCCCATAATTGATCAGGATTCATCTCTCCAAGACCCTTATAGCGCTGAATATTAATACCCTTAGTATCATCACCTTTACTCATTTGTTTAACTAGTTTATCTTTTTCTTCATCGTTATAAGCGTAGATGGACTCCCTACCTTTACTAACTTGATAAAGAGGGGGTTGGGCAATGTACAAATAACCTTTATTAATCACTTCCGGGAAGTAACGGTAGAAGAGAGTTAAAAGCAAGGTTCTGATGTGAGCACCATCAACATCGGCGTCGGTCATGATTACAACCTTATGATATCTGATCTTGGAGATGTCAAAAGAGTCAGCTATAGCTGTTCCTAAAGCAACCACTAACGACTTAATCTCCTGATTAACAAGCATTTTATCTAAACGAGCCTTCTCAACATTTAAAATCTTACCCTTCAAAGGCAGAATAGCTTGAGTCCTTCTGTCTCGGCCCATTTTACTGGAACCACCAGCAGAGTCACCCTCCACGATGAATAGCTCTGATTCTTCGGGTTTACGACTAGAACAGTCAGCTAACTTACCTGGCAGACTTAAACCTTCAAGCATGCCTTTACGCATCACCGTTTCTTTAGCTGCTTTAGCAGCTTTTCTTGCCTTAGCAGCAATTAAACACTTCTCTAGAATACGTCGAGCTTCACTAGAGTTTCTCTCTAAGAACTCCTTCAAAGATTCGCCAACTATACTCTCCACTGCTGTTCGAGCTTCAGGATTGCCTAACTTCGCCTTGGTCTGACCCTCAAACTGAGGTTCAAAGAGCTTAACTGAGACGATGACGATAAGACCTTCACGAACATCGTCACCGGTGAGATTATTTTCAGAAGCTTTAAAATAGTTATTGCTTCGACCGTATTCATTAATAACTCTAGTTAGAGCTGATCTAAAACCAGTAAGATGCATCCCGCCATCAGGAGTATAAATATTGTTAGCAAAACTCAGCTCTTTAGCTTCTAAATCTTTACTATATTTGAAAGCTACCTCAACCTGGATATCTTCGGTTGATTGTCTATCAATATAAAAAGCCTCTAGCTGTAGGGGATCCTCCTCAGCGCTAAGGTGATTAATAAAAGATTTGATACCATTATCAAAATAGAAGGAATAATAAAGCTCTTCTTCCTCTCTCTTATCAATAACCTCAATCTTAATACCCTTAGTAAGATAAGCTTGCTGACGTAAGTGATCAAGAATTTTCTTACGGTCATACCCTAATTCAGAGAAAATCTCTTTATCAGCTTGGAAGATAACCTTAGTTCCAGACTGATTGCAGTTACCTTCTTTTTTAACATTCTTTTTAGGTACTCCACGCTCATACTCCTGAACGTAAAGATTACCACCTCGACAAACCTCAACTCTGACATAGGTGGATAGGGCATTAACTACTGAGACACCCACACCATGTAGACCACCGGAGATTTTGTATGAGTCACCACCAAACTTACCACCCGCGTGTAGGGTAGTCATAACAGTTTCTAAAGCCGACTTACCAGTCTGTTTATGTGTTTCAACTGGAATACCTCGTCCGTTATCAGCAACAGAAACTAAATCATCGGGCAAAAGTTCGATAGTAACAGTATCAGCATAACCAGCCAGAGCTTCGTCTACAGAGTTATCCACAACCTCCCAAACAAGGTGATGAAGACCATCGGTTCCAGTGGAACCGATGTACATACCTGGTCGTTTACGAACTGGATCTAGACCCTCTAGAACATAAATATCCTTGGCTGAATAACTAGCCTCTTTAGTTTTCTTTTTCTTTTCAGGCATCTTTAATTACCTTTATTTTAACAAAAAAATGACCAAGAGTAAAGTTAAAAAAACCCCATAAAAATGGGGCTTACAGGCCCTTGACCTGTTTAAAATTCTTAATTTGTTTCATATGAGAGTTCATCATCTCTTCTACTGTGCCTTTTTTTCTCTTAATGCAAGAAAGAATGTCATTTTTTCTAGCTACTAAGATGGCCTTTTGTCGAATCAAGTCAGCAATGCGACTCATAACCGCTTCTTCTTCTTTGAGCACTTCCATAGTTGGAGGGTTGATTCTATAACGACCACTAGCTTCTATCCGTTTTAAGAGACGATCTCTTACTGGATTGTCTTCAAAGGATTCTAATTCAACTATCACCTCTTGCAGTGATTGCTCGACTTTGCTCAGACGCTCTTCTAATTCTGGAGTAGAAAAATGACCAACATATCCAACGGCCTTACCTTTTTCTGCTTTGAATAAATTTAAAGAACTACCTATGCCGTCAAGAAGAGGCTCATTATAATCCATAAAAACTCCTTTCTAAAGGGTGGTGACAAGGTTCTATTTTTTAGTATATAAATAAAGTCTATTATTCGCAAACAGTATTACGACAAGCATTAAAGGTAGCGGCACCCTCAGGCACCTTTATGCCACGATAATTAAAGCAACCAATATCTATTCCTCTACCTACATCCCTATTACCAAAAGCTCCAGTTGTGCCGTTAGGACAAGAGAAGACAACTATATGATCATATTCTGCGGCTTGAATAGTAGGTCGATCGCTTTGATAGCCAAGGGTAATAATAGCGGTAGTTAGTAACAAGACCGTTAGGACCCATAAACCCAAAGCACTTTCATCAGCTTTATTTAACATAAATATATTATACCACTATCTAATATCCACACCCAACTCATTAATTAAGATATCACTAATTTTATTCATATCCTGATCAACCTCTCTATCAGTCAGAGTCTTGTTTTTGTCTAAGAAGACTAATCTCAAGGTTAAGCTTCTGTTACCTTTAGAAAACTTTTTGTCCTCATAAAAATCTATTAAATCAACATCTTGAAGTTTTTTGGAAGCCGTCTTCTGAATCAGAGAGAGAATGGTAGCAAAACGAATCTCCTGAGGAACTAGTAAAGAGATGTCTCTCATAATAGCTGGATATTTAGAAAGAGGCTCATAAGATAATTCTCCTTGAAGAAGGGGCAGTAAACTATCTAAGTCTATCTCCGCAAAGGATACTTGACCTTTGTTCTGTAGATAGACATAACCCAAGACGTGATGATCAGACTCTATTCTGAGACGATCTGCTTTCTCTTCTTTCATAAAGTGATTAACCAAACCCAAATGATTTAACAACTCACCTACCAAGCCCTTGAGCTCGAAGAAGGTCACCTGCTTAATATCACCAATAGCTATCGCTAACATCAAACGCTCCTTAACCGCTTCTTTTTTCTTATAGAAAGTCTTACCAATCTCAAAAATAGAAACTCTATTGAAAAAGCGCAGATTATCCTGAATATTCTTATCTAAATTAAATACTAATGAAGAGCGTAAACTGGTTAGCTGGTTGCTGATAGGATTCTTTAACTGAGGAGCTTCTTCATCAAAATGCTCTGGAACGAAGGAGTAGTTATAAACTTCATCCATGCCAAAACCAGTTAGAATACTCCTAACATTATCTTTCAATTGAATTTGATCTTCATGATCAGAAGATTGTAAGGCTAAATGAGGAGCTTTGACTTCTAAGTTCTCATAACCATGTAGACGAGTTACCTCCTCTACCAGATCTTCAAATATTTCAATGTCAGTACGTATAGCAGGGGCGGTTACCTTGTTACCCTCAATAAAGAAACCCAACCTCTTGAGAGTGTCTAAAGCTTGCTTCTCTTTAAGATCTAAACCTGAGAGTTTATTAAACTTATCAATATCAAACTTTAATATTACCGGCTTATGCTTGTCATTATAGACATCAACGAGCGTCCCTACCTTAGCCTCACAAACCTCTTTAATCAGCTCTGAAGCCCTCCCTATTCCCCGTTCAACCAACTCAGGACTAATATGATGAGCGAAGCGAGTTGAGGCGTCAGTCACAATACCAATCTTCCGAGAAGTTTTATAGATACCAACCCCATCAAAATTACCAGCCGTCAAAAGAATATTTTTAGTGTTGTCATCAATCTCTGCTTTCTGACCCCCTTTAATACCAGCTACATCCAAAGCCTCCTTGGCATCAGCCAAAACCAAATCATCAGTATTTAACTCATAGGTTTTGTTTTCTAAAGAGATAACCTTTTCTCCATCCTTAGCAGAACGTATTTGCAAAACACCTCCCTCTAACTTATCAAAATCAAAGGCGTGTAACGGTTGGCCAGTTTCTAAGGTGACATAATTGGTTAAATCCACAAGATTGTTGATAGATTGTTGACCAACCGCCTCCAAAGCATCCTTCAACCACTGAGGAGAAGGCCCTATCTTCACATCAGTAAAGTACTGAGCTGCCATCCGTCGACAAAGCTTAGGCTCCTTGATCAACACCTCAAAGCTTTTGATTGCGGTAGGCTTAGGAGATTTAATAACTGGGCAGCCAGATTGCTGACCGTTGATAGCTTGAATCTCTTGGGCTAGACCCCAGTATGAAGCGGCATCCGAATATCGATTGGGTAGGATCTCAATATCTAATGTCTTGCTATCAATCACCTCTGATTCAAAAAGATGCATGGTTAATTGCTCCACCACCTCAGCCGGCTTACCAATCTTAGGTACTAATTTTTTGAGAACTTTATAACTAAATTTCATATTAGAATTGTTGAATAAACCTTACATCGCCATTATAAAAGAGTCGGACATCATCAATGCCATATTTAAGCATGGCTAAGCGATCAACTCCCCCACCAAAAGCAAAGCCTTGATAGTGCTTGGGGTTGTACCCCACCGCCTTAAGCACGTTGGGATGAACTAGACCAGCACCCATGACTTCTAACCAATCTTTTTTACCAGGAATCTGAATATCTACCTCAACACTGGGTTCGGTGAAAGGAAAGTAACTAGGACGAAAACGAATCTTAACCTCTTTATTAAAAAACTTTTTGAAAAACTCCCCCACCACATATTTGAAGTTAGCTAAGGAAACATCATCACCCACCATCAAACCCTCAAACTGATAGAAGTTAATCTCGTGAGAAGCGTCGGTAGCTTCATAACGAAAAACTCTTCCAGGAACTATAATCTGAAAAGGTGGCTTATTCTCTCTCATATAACGAACTTGCATAGGACTGGTATGAGTTCTTAATAATAAGTTATCAAAATCTTTTAACCAGAAAGTGTCCCACATATCACGAGCTGGATGATCAGCGGGAATATTTAAAGCATCAAAGTTATTATACGAACTCTCAACCTCTGGACCTTCTATAACAGAAAAATTAAGGTCTTGGAATATTTTTCTAATCTGATTCTCTACCTGAGTTAAAGGATGAAGATGGCCTAGCTGAACCCGAGCTCCAGGCTGGGTAATATCTAAATTAATCTGCTGATCAGTAGCAGCTTTCAATTCTTTAAGCTTAATATCAAATAAATGATTAAGCTCTTGTTTAATCTGATTAGCTGCTTTACCAACCTTCTTTCTTTCAGCTAAAGATTTTTTGGATAAGGAGCGTAGTATTTGAGTAACCTCTCCTTTACGACCCAAATATTTAATACGTAGAGACTCTAGATATTTAGGGTCAGAAATATCCTCAAGCGCTTGCTGAGCTTCTTCTTTTAATTCGTTAATATCCATTATTAAAATTATATCAGTGATTGATAAAAAATAAACCCACGGTCGAAACCGTGGGCTTAAGGATCACCACCACCCGGATGGGAAGAAGATGATCCAACCTCACCTACGTACAGGTACATAGACTTGGTGATAGTGGTCATAAATGACCACTCTACTCGGAGAAGCCTGAGAAGGTCTCGGCTGGATTGGAGGCTGTCTTAACCTGGGCTGTTGTGGCTGAGGTACGACCCTCGGCTGAACAGCTGGTTGAGACTCCCTCGGTCTCCAGCCATCAGTACTTGACTGTTGTGGATCCTCTGGTGAAGGATCAACCTCTTCTACTTCTGGCTCAGGTTCAGTGATTTCCGGCTCATCGTCCGGCTCTTCCTGCACAGGAGCCTGTTGTTCGGAGAGCCGTTCAAGGACGTCTCCAAAAAGAGATTGTCTGAGCTGCTTAAGATCGACTTGACTATCAAACGTCACTCTTCCGCTCACGTTACCATCCTTATCAACCGAAATGGTCAATGGGCTGGTATCTTCCTGAGAATCTACTGGCTTGACGTTTCCCAACTTAGACCATCCAGTGAGGTCTAAAACCAGCAAAGTTATCACAACAACAAGCACCGTGATCACTCCAAAAGGCACAAACTTCTTCAAAATGTCCATAAACCTCTCCTTTTTCTTGAATAGACCTAACATCCATTGTTAAGCCAATTGGTAAGAACTGGCTATATAATATAGGAAAAAGCTTATTTTGTCAAGGATCTCTGAGTATCTTTTGAAGATCTCTCCTTAAGCGCCTTATAAATAACGTTTTTAGTATCCTGAGGTCGAGGAGTGTGAAAGAATACAAAGTCAGCTTCTGTACCAGCTGTTTGTACCTTGATATCACCATAACTGAGCAAAGTAGCAAAAAATCCCCTGGTAGAGACTTTAATGTCCTGAATTCTATCAAGATTCATGGTGGTAACCAGTCTATTGAAAAAGCTCTTTAACTCTATTCTGATCAACCTCTGATCAGTCACAATCCAGATATCAAGATAATAGTCAGCTAGGAAGGTGAAGGAGATGATGAGTATCAATTGATAGTACATGACTAACAACAGAACTATCATCCAATCAACAAACAAGTTGGAAAGCAGCTCTGAAGAAGATTGAAGCCATAAAGTTACTAAAGGCACCAAGACTGCTAAAAGACCTATCCAAAGGAATTCTATAAAGATGGTAAACCAATGACGCCTTTGGATTAATAATACTTTTTCATTAGGACGAAGTTGAAAGGCCATATTAACTTAAAACATATGCATAGATTATTAATAAACCGAAGATTGATAAGGTTAGATATAGAAGGATGTAGGTGGATACAAACCAACGACTCTTCTTGTCACCTGGCAAACCAAACTTCTTGAAATGATAACTAAGTACCCAAAGAAAAATTCCACCGCCAATTAAGACTAATAAAAATAAGAATGAAAGAATTGTGTCTAAAGAAATCCCTAAACCATCCATGTATTTATTTTAACTAAAAAAAACGAAGAAGAACATGGCATTGCATTTTCAGATATTTAGGGTATAATAGTGACGCGGGTAAGTGTAATGGCTGCACGCCGGGCTCATAATCCGGAGGCAGGAGGTTCGATTCCTTCACCCGCAACAATTATTCAAAGAAAAAAGCCCGAGCATTTAGACTGAGCTAAGAACGAATCCTCTTCTCAGCTATGTTTAATATAATATCTCTTAATAAATTAACAATCAAAGTTATCTACATAATAAAAAACCGCCAGAAGTTCTGACGGTTAGTTGGTGTGGCAGGACTCGAACCTGCAACCTGATGGTTATGATCCATCCGCTCTACCAATTGAGCTACACACCAATAAAGAAGAAGTGTCGAGAGGCGGACTCGAACCGCCGACGCTGGGATTTTCAGTCCCACGCTCTACCAACTGAGCTACCTCGACATGTCTCAATGATCTGAGCATATTATAACATAATGAAATAATTTGTCAATAGGTAGAACCGCTTAAGAATCCTAGCGCTTGAGTAGACCTAAATCAACACAAAAAGATGCTTCGTTAAGACCACCATCTTTATCCCATGTAATTAGTTTTCCATCAATAGAAAGTCCTTCTCCATTCAGATAGAGATGTTTCAACCTTCCTTTTTCTTTTGAATTAAAGGTGGAGTTATTCGAAACCATCTTACATCGTGCCAAAGCCCATTGTGCATGACCACATGCCGTAAAAATATCGTTTTTTATACTTTCAGGACATTCTAATTGACCTGCTTTATAAATACATTCGGTAGCTATTCTATCTTTTAAAGCACGTGATAGTTTCACTACTCTTTTTACTTCTTTCTTGCATAAATCATAGTCTCTCTGGAGATTTACTTTGTCCACTCCAAAAAATTGATGAGCCTCTACATATGTTTCTGCGCTTACCTCCCCCAACTCTTTTCCTTCAAGAATAACCGCGAGCGGAAGTAGTATTTTTTTTCCAATAAGCTTCGTCGCCCTTCCTAATTTTGGTCCTGCTTTTTCTATAATTTTTTTGAGAGCTCCAGATGAACAAGTAGCACATTTTAGCAAGCCTTTATTCCATTCGGCCATTTTGTCTCGATGTTTTTTATCAGGCTTGCCTGAAGAATCCATGCATGAAGAAAAAGCTGTTTGAAAAGTTATGCAAGCAGTGAACTTTGCTGATCTTCTCACACAATCTTTTTTATTTGTTGTTCCGATCCTACACGCTTTAGGCTCACATCTAGTCGTTCCTCTCATTGGTGTTCTTGTCACTAAAGACCTAAGAGATGAGGGGAGCATTCCTAAAGCTTTTTGAGCACAGAGACTTCCTCTAGTTTGACCACTTCTAGCAGCCATGCTGAGAGGTGAATCTCCTCCAGATATTGACTGATAACCAAAATAAAGACCAACTAAAACTAAACCTATGACGATAATTTTCGTCAAAGTAGCTTTATCTTTCTTCTTCATCTTCTTTCTTCTCGCCATTGATATATAAGAATAGGATTCGTTTTTATAAGTATAGCTTATAAAAAAAGGGGGGGTATTGTAGTTATCCCCAACCATAAATTATTATTAGATTCATTGCTAAAAACCCCTAAACGTTGTATATTATGAGAAGTTAAGCCAGGGTAGCTCAGCTGGTTAGAGCGGCGGAATCATAACCCGCAGGTCGTGAGTTCGAGTCTCACCCCTGGCACAATGAAAATTGCTATCTTAGGATTTAGCCGTGAAGGCCGATCCCTATACAAATTCCTCAAGAAACAACCCTCCTATAAAAAGGCGGAGTTTTTTATATTAGACCAAAACACCAAGATCAAAACTCCCAAAGAAGCAACTCCTGTCTTGGGAAAGAAATATTTAAATAATATAAAAGAATATGATCAGGTTTTTCGCTCTCCTGGTGTTCCTTATCACCTAGTCAAAAACCATAAGAACATCACCAGTCCGACCGAGCTCTTTTTCAAACTCTGTCCAGCTAAAATAATTGGTATCACTGGTACCAAGGGCAAAGGCACTACCGCAACTCTGATATATAAAATACTGAAGGGTTGCAAGAAGGATGCTTATCTTGTTGGTAATATTGGTAAGCCAGCTATTGATAGCTTGTCTAAATTGAAGAAAAGCTCTTGGGTGGTTTTTGAACTATCTAGCTTTCAACTCCAAGGTATTAAGCAATCTCCTCATATTGCGGTGCTACTAGACATCTTTCCTGATCACATGGAAGTCCATACCAGCTATCGAGAATATGTTGATGCTAAAAAGAATATTCATCGTCACCAAAAATTATCTGATAAAGTATTCCTTGCTAAAGATTTAGATCTCAAAAAGTTTAAAGCCTTCTCTCCTGGCGATTTAAAGATCCCAGGTGAACACAACTTCAAAAATGCTGTCATGGCCTACACCGTTACCAAAAACCTAAAATGTCCCGAAAAAAAGATTATTGAAACTATCACCAAATTTAAAGGTAACGAACATCGTCTAGAGTTTATAAAGCAAATAAAAGGGGTCTCCTTCTATAACGACTCAGCTAGCACCAATCCACAAACCACTATAGCGGCCGTTAAAGCCTTCTCTGAACCAAAAATATTAATTGCTGGTGGTTATGACAAAAACCTCTCCTACCAACCCTGGGGCAAAGTATTTCCCAAGGCCAATATCAAAGCCTTAATCTTGATTGGTGATAATAAACAGAAGATAAAAAAGGCTCTAGTTAAAAAGAATTTATCCATTAAAACCGCCTCATCTTTAAAAGAAGCTGTTCAGTTAGCTAAGAAGCTAGCGGTCCAAAATGATGTAGTTATTCTATCTCCTGGAGCAGCTAGTTTTGATATGTTTAACGGCTATGATGACCGTGGACAAAAATTCAAAAACCTGATATAAAGAATGTACTGCGGCCGTGGTGTAGCCTGGTTAACACATCCCCCTGTCACGGGGAAGATCGCCGGTTCAAATCCGGTCGGCCGCGCAAAGAAACTGGAGTTCTTTGATAACTAAAAAGGAGTACTATCTTGGCAGAAATATTAGAAGCAGTCTTAGCTTTTTTTACCAGCATCCTTATGATGATCTTTGATACGTCTCGCTATGTATATAAATACTCCAAATACCGAGAGAAAAAGGCTCGGGATAAAATGATTAAGGAGTATCCTCAATTAAAAAAAATGGATGAATAACCCTGCTCGTAGCAGGGTCTTTTTGTTACAACAACCTCAACTCTTGGAAGGTTTTGCGATAAATATAAATAGCTTCATTAATCTCAGCCTTCTCAGCAGAGAAATCATCTTGTCTAGCTCTTTTAGTTAGCTGATGAGCTTGGCGTAGTTCTTCAATAGTACTCATCTGGGCAGGAGTAATATTATCTAAACGATCAGTTAGATTTTTACCATAATAACCAGCTAACTTGAGAACCTCTCCTAAGATATTATCAGCTATGATTAGAGCAGCCTGCCAATCCTCCTCCTTCTTACTACCCATTTTTTTCATTATCTCCTGCCAACCTTTAATGGAACGTCGGCGAGGCAAGTCACCCACCATTAAAGCGTCCATTAAACGTTCGGTTTTATAATTAAAATAACCGCTTTTTATTAAAGCGTAGATAGTACCAATCACTAAGACAATAGAGATAAAAAAAGAGATTGTTTGAAGAGTGCCTAGATTAGCCTCTACCCCATCTCTGATAGTAAAGACTAGATCTATTATCTCTTTAGGAAGGCTGAGAATAAAATCAGCTACTGTTTTGGACATGTTCATAATAGTGACCAATATTTAAAATATCCGCCTCACGCCAATGTTGACCAATCAATTGGAAGCCAGGGGGCATAGAGAGAGCTGGAAGACCAGCTAAGTTAGCTGGCACTGTCAAAACGTCAGTCATGTACATTGATAAAGGATCTTTGGTTTTCTCCTTGAATTTGAAAGGCTTGGTTGGTGAAACGGGGGTTAAAATAACATCAACGTCTTTAAAAGCCTGATCAAAATCCTGCTTGATTAGAGAGCGAACTTTCTGAGCTTTGGCGTAGTAGGCGTCATAATAACCAGAAGAAAGTACAAAGGTGCCCAACATAATTCTTCGTTTAACCTCTTTACCAAATCCTTTACTTCTATTCTTTAAATAAAGATCGGCGAGATTTTTGGCCTTAACGCCCTCTGGTGGTGAGTAACGAATACCATCAAAACGAGCTAGGTTGGCGCTAACTTCAGCTGGCATGATGATATAATAGCAAGAAATAGCGTACTTGGTATGAGGCAGACTGATCTCTTTGAACTTGATGCCTAAACCTTCTAAATCTTTAACCACCTTCTTAACTTTTTTAATAATCTCCTTATCCACTCCTTTATCGAAATATTCTTTGGGAAGACCGATTACCATCTTCTTCAGCTTCTCTATCTTGTGATTAGACAACTCGTCACCATAGATAACCTCGGAGCTAGTAGCATCTTTTTCATCATGACCACTAATAGCCTGAAAAAGTGTAGCGGCATCTTCAACATTTTTAGTAATGGGACCGATTTGATCAAGGCTGGAGGCCATAGCAATCAAGCCGTAACGAGATACGGCTCCATAGGTGGGTTTAAGCGCTACCACTTGGCAGAAGTCGGCCGGCTGACGAATAGAACCACCCGTATCAGAGCCTAAAGAAGCTACCGCTAAATGAGCGGCAACTGCGGCAGCTGAACCACCGGAAGAACCACCAGGCACTAGTTTAGAGTCATGAGGATTCTTTG
>Ga0310123_10001150_pt1 | contig 22517 bp, 28 predicted proteins | sample CB6_AW_1057_MG_FD_203505 | JGI IMG/M metagenome (GOLD analysis project Ga0310123, IMG submission 203505) | Marine microbial communities from Western Arctic Ocean, Canada - CB6_AW_1057 | ecosystem: Environmental > Aquatic > Marine > Oceanic | place: Canada: Western Arctic Ocean | collected... | reverse complement strand
ATCGAGCTGCCCGTGAAGCTGAGGGTACACGACTCCGTGTTCGTGCCCCTCGCGAAATGGCTCATGTTGATCACGGGCAATTACCGATGCGTCCAGCGCGACGAGATGATCTCCATCAGAGACGCGGTCCATGGCGACGTCGAAACGTCCGCGGAGATCTATGACTGGGTCCGGCAATTATGCGTTCGCCTCGGCGCCAGCGATGCCGACTTAGTCCCGTTTGAGAAATACGCCAAAGCCGCTCAGGGCCTAGGCAAGCCGTCCTCGGCGGCGCGCGCTCTTTTCGGAGGTGCCGAGCGCATCGAGCGCGTCGACTGCCTCGTGCGTCGCATTGCACGTCAACACGGAATGGAGTCCGAGGCTCTCGATGAGGTCGTGACCTTGGTCGACGCGCGCCTCGAAAAAAACCGCGCGTCAGCCTGACCGGCTGAGCACCGATGCCCGCGAAGCGGCTCGACACGCTGGATGTACGGAACCGTCGAGACTTCCGGAAGTGGCTGAGAAAGTACCACGACTCCTTGTCCGAGATCTGGCTCGTGTTTCACAAACGCCACACGAGCGTGGCGTCCGTCAAATACGAGGATGCCGTCGAGGAGGCCCTTTGTTTCGGCTGGATCGACAGCATCATCCGGCGCCTGGATGACGCCCGCTACGCCCGGAAGTTCACCCCACGAAAGGCAGACAGCAAGTGGTAGATTGTGAATCGGCGCCGATATAAAAGCCTCGAATCACGGGGGCTATTGGCGCCACCCGGGTTGAAGCGTCCGCCAACAAATCGCAGCGGCGACACCCCCAAACTGACCTTGTCGACCATTCCGTCCTACATCACGAAGGTGCTAAAGGCGAATCCACGTGCTTGGCAGTTTTTCGAACACTTGGCTCCGTCCTATGGACGGGCCTATGTCGCTTGGATCCATTCGGCCAAGCGCGTGGAAACGAGGGAGAAACGTCTTCGCGAGACAGTCAGCCTGTTGGCGGCTGGGGAGAAGCTCGGGCTAAAATAAGTCCCGCTACCTGAGCAGGCTGCCGAGATCAACTAGCTCGTGCTCTTTCTCTTCGGCCGATAGCCGGGCTGGGTATCGTGGCGAGATCGCTTCTGCGATCGTTTCTTTTTTTCGCTCTCCAGACCGTGCACGTAGTCCCCCGCGAAGCGCCGGTTCGCGTCGATACGTCGGCGCTCGAGGGCTTCTCTAGGAGGCTTTTCCGCGATCAACGCGTCGCACCCCTGACCGATCAGGTCGCGGCGGCCAGCCTCGAGCAGTGCTTTTCGTACTTCGAAATAGTTCTCGGGTTTGAAAAACTGCATCAACGCGCGCTGCAGTTTGCGATCGCGCAAATGTTTCGCGATGTGGACGGGCTTCTTCGTAAACGGATCGATGCCGGTGTAATACATCGCAGTAGCGACGTCGAAGGGGGCCGGGATGAAATCCTGCACTTGGTCCGGCTTGTAGCCGTTGCGCTTCAAGAACACCGCCAAGTCAATCATCGCGTTCAGATCACTTCCCGGATGGCTAGCAATGAAATAGGGAACGATGTATTGCTTCTTGCCAGCCTTCTTCGATTCTTTTTCGAATACCTTCGCGAACTTCTCGAAGTCGTCGTTGCGCGGCTTGCGCATCAGACCGAGCACCGACGGATCGGTATGCTCGGGCGCCACTTTGAGATGGCCGCCGACATGATGGCGTGTGAGGGTCTTCATATAGCGCGGCGACAGCCGCGCCAGGTCCATCCGAATACCGCTTGCTACGAGAACCTTCTTGACGCCCGGAGCCTCGCGGGTCTCGTTCATGATCTGTATCAGCGGCTCGTGATCGGTGCCGAGCAGCTTGCAAATCGTTGGGTGCACGCAGGACTGGCGCCGGCAAATGGCTTCGACCTCCGGCCGCGTGCACCGCATGCGATACATATTCGCGGTCGGCCCACCGACATCGCTGACGACCCCCTTGAATTTAGGGTCGCGCGCCATGGCGCGCACTTCGTCGAGGATCGATTTCTTGCTGCGTGACTGAATGATCCGACCTTGATGGGTGGTGATAGAGCAAAAGGTGCAGCCACCGAAGCAGCCGCGCATGATGGTGACCGAGTCCTGGATCATTTCGAACGCGGGAATGGACTCTTTGTAGCTCGGATGTGGCTTGCGTGTATACCGCAATCCGTAAATCGCATCCATTGCGCCGGACGAGATCGGCAGAGGAGGCGGGTTGCAGACCACGGTCCGACGATCGTGCCGCTGCACCAAGCGACGGGCGTTGAAGGGGTTGGTCTCGTTGTGAATGATCCTGGTGGCCTCGGCGAAGGCGTGCTTGTCGCGCTTAATTTCTTCGAAGCTCGGGAGCTCTCGCGTGGCAAGATCATCGGCCAGCGACTCCGAGGCGCCCAACACGTGGACGACGCCTCGCATATCCCTGAGGTCCTTGACCGTCTCTCCCGCCTCTAGCCGTTTCGCAATTTCGAGGATAGAAGACTCGCCCATACCGTAGACGAGCAGGTCGGCTTTGCAATCGAGCAGGATCGAGCGGCGAACTTTATCGCTCCAGTAGTCGTAGTGACCCAGCCGCCTCAAAGAGGCCTCGACGCCTCCGGCGATGACGGGAACACCTTTTGCCGCTTCACGGGCCCGCTGACAATAAGCGAGCGTCGCGCGGTCGGGTCGCCTTCCAATGCGGGCGCCCGGCGAATAGGCATCATCGTTCCGCACTTTGCGATTCGCCGTGTAGTGATTGATCATCGAATCCATGTTGCCCGCGCTGATAGCATAGAAGAGGCGCGGTGGGCCGAAGCGCCGCCAGTCTTCGCACGACCGCCAGTCGGGTTGCGACAAGATACCGACGCGAAAGCCCGCCGCTTCGAGCACCCGGCCGAGGAGAGCCATCGCGAAGCTCGGATGGTCGATATAGGCGTCGCCGGTCACGAACACGACATCGACGCGCTCCCATCCCCGCACGCGCATCTCCTCGACGGACATCGGAAGCGGGCGCTCGGCGTGGCTTCGTCCAGGCGCCTTCAGTTGCGCCAGCCGGGTATCGTCGAAGCTCGTTGCGGGGGCCATACACACCATTCTATCTCGTTGCTCGGAGACAAGCCGTGGGATCTCGGTGTCGATTACACTATGCGGATGGCGGATCTCTCGACATGACCGCGACGCGCGCCATTTCGCCTCGAGCCGACGTGTGGCGCCTCCAGACTCTCAACTGGGGCAGTGCGATTTTCGCAGTTGCCACCTTCCTCGTTGTTTCCCAGCTCAATCTCGCCCCGTCTTCGCTGCGGACGATGCTGAACCTGCTCGTGACGGTTGTGGCCATCGCGGCGGTGTGGCGCGCAGCTCCATACACGGACCGCGTGCTCGCGTGTGTTCTGGCCATGTTCGGCTTCCAAATGTTGGCCACGCTCTATCGGTCTCTTGCGCCCAGCGCATTCATGATGGGAACGCTCGCGGTGTTCGCCTGTGGCCTCCTCCTGAGCCTTCGCTGAGCCGTTAGCGCGTGGCTCATCTCAACGCTGGGCTTTGTCGCGAGCGCATTTCTTTTGGCAGGAGACTATCTCGACCTACCACAATCCGAAACCCTCCTCGATCCGCACCACCTCGCGACCGGCATCCGCTACGCATTCACCTACACGGTTCTTTCCGCCGCAATCGCTCTCGGAGTGTCCGCGGTCATGAGCCGTCTCTCGAAGAGTCTTTCGGACGTTAAAAAGGCGCTCCGTGACCTCGAGGAGGAGCAACGTGAACGCGCGCGCAGAGCTCGCGCTCCGCGCTAGCGAAACCGAGTGGCGGTCCGTCGTCGAGAACGCTCCTGACTTAATCTCCATAGTGGACCGAGACCACCGTGTGCGGTTCATGAACCGAACCGCCATCGGCTACACAATGGCGCAGGTACTAGGCGCGCGCGGCGAACAATTTGTGGACACAGAAGATGCCAAGGGCTTGAGTCGAGCGATCGACTTCGTTTTTGAGACCGGCGAGATTCGTTCGATCAAATGCCGCGCCAGAGGGCCAGGCGGGGAAGAGCATTGGTTCACGTCACGGCTCGGTCCCACCTTGAAGAGCGGAGAGGTCGACCGCGTCATTCTCATCTCGGCTGACACGACAGACGCGAACAAGATGGAGGAGCTGCTTCGGCGATCTCAGAAGATGCAAGTGATAGGCGAGCTCACCGGTGGAATCTCTCACCACTTCAACAACTACCTCACCGTCATCCTGGGCAATCTCGACCTATTATCGGCCAAGCTCGGCCCCGATCACGCGCAACAGAGGCTCGCGACCAAAGCACTCGAGGCCGCCAACCGAGCGCCACGCTCACGGAACGTCTGCTCGCCTATGCGCGCAAGCAGACCTTGAGACCGGAGGCCTTGGATCTGAAAAAGCTGGTAGCAGGGATGCGCGTTTTGCTGCAAGGCGCACTCGGCGAGACGGTGGTACTCTAAACCCGCTCCGGAAAGGGACGATGGCGCTGCCAGGCCGACCTCTCACAGCTCGAGAACGTGATGCTGAACCTTGCGTTCAACGCTCGCGATGCCATGCCCGAGGGTGGCAGCTTGCTCGTCGCGTGCGCGAACGCCCGAGTAGCCCAAGACCACGTGCCAGGCGACATGGATCAAGTGGCCGCCGGAGACTTTGTCACGCTGAGCTTTACCGATTCGGGGACGGGGATGTCCCACGAAGTGGTCGAGCAGGCCTATGATCCGTTCTTCACGACGAAGGATGTCGGCGATGGCAGCAACCTCGGCTTGAGCATGGTGTACGGCTTCTGGAAGCAAACAGGAGGGCATGGTGCAAATTCTTACCGAGCTCGGCAAAGGCACAACAGTCCACCTTTATTTGCCACGGACGCACACGGACCCGCCAGGACCCGTGGCTGAACCCTCGCACGATCGGGCCGAGGTCCCCTTAGGTCATGGTGAGCGTGTTCTCGTCGTCGAAGACGAGCCCAGTGTGCGTGAGCTCACCGTGGAGCTCTTACGCGATCTCGGCTACCGCACATCGGAAGCGAGCGACGGCGCGGAAGCGCTCACCTTCCTTTCGAAGGAGCAAGACACGGTGCTGCTTTTTACGGACGTCGTCTTGCCTCGTGGAATGAGCGGGGCCGAGCTCGCCCGTGAAGCTCAGGCCCACCGACCAAGCCTGCTCGTGCTTTTCACGTCGGGTTATACACGAGAAAAGATTGCTCACGACGACCGCTTGGATCCGTATGTCGAGCACATGGAGAAACCGTTCTCGAAGGTGACTCTCGCACGGAAAATCCATGCCGCGCTCAGCAGCGTGAGTGAACCACTCAATCTGGGCGACAGATGAGCTCATCCGAAGCACTTGCCGCTGAGTTCGCGTCGATCGACATCTATCTCTTCGACCAGCTTCTGCGCGGTCGCATCCAGCCGGGAATGCGCATCCTCGATGCGGGCTGTGGTTCGGGCCGGAACCTCCACTACCTCGCGCGAGCGGGCTACGAGATCTTCGGCGTCGACCGGGACCCGCCCGCCGTAGCCGCAACCCGAGCGATGGTGCGAGAGCTCGCGCCCGGGATCCCGGAATCCAACTTCCGCGCGGAGCCCATCGAGGCTATGACTTTCGACGATTCGACAGCCGATGTCGTCATCCTGAATGCGGTGCTGCACTTTGCTCTGAACGACGATCAGTTCGACGCGATGCTTCGGGATGCGTGGCGAGTCTTGAAGCCGAGCGGTCTGTTCTTCTGCCGCCTCGCGTCAACGATCGGTATGCCGGAGGAGCGCTTCAAGCGCCTTGAGGGTCGTCGTTTCTTGCTTCCCGATGGATCCGAGCGCTACCTGGTTGACGAGACTTTCTTGATGCGCGCGACCGAAACGCTCGGCGCCACGCTGGTCGACCCGCTCAAGACCACCGTCGTCCAGAACCAACGTTGCATGACCACATGGGTCGTGCGGAAGTCAACCTGAGCGCCAGAGGGCAGACTGTCGCGCTCCGCGGGGTGGATCGGTTAGATTTATATACTTGGAGGACACAATCTATGGAACACACTTTCGATGAGCTCAGCAAGAAAACCGTGGCGCAGCTGCGCGAGATCGCGGACGGCCTGGACCACGAGAAAGTCGAGGGCCACAAGTCCCTGCACAAGCCGGATCTCGTCAAGCTACTCTGTGGTGCGCTTGGCATCGAAGCCCACGAGCAGCACAATGTGGTAGGGCTTGACAAAATGAAGATCAAAGCCCAAATCGCCGTCTTGAAGGTAAGACGCGACGCCGCGGTCGCCGCACATGACGCTACCCAGCTCAAGCGAGCTCGGCTCAATATCAAGCGCCTGAAGCACAAGGTGCGAAGAGCGACCGTGTAGCCCGTCGTGGCCACGGAGCGGCGTCGCTTGACGGGGAGCGTGCTGCTCGGCATCTTCATCGCGACGAACGCGGGCTACTTCTACCTCGACCCGGAGTCGAGCCGCTTCGCTCCGTGGCTCGCCCTCTATAGTCTGCAATTCGGTCTTTTCGCGGCGATCCTCCGTTTCGGGTCCCCTGCTTTGTCGCACGTCATCGCGGCGGGCATCGTTTCCCGAGTCATCCTGTGGTTCACGATCCCAGTGCTCGAGAGCCGGCGCCAGTCGTTCATAGCCAATCCCTATATTACTTATGACCTCGATGCCGCCGGGAATTTGCTGCCACCCGCCATCCCGCCCGAGGGCGGCGTCGCCACCGAGCTTCTCGAGAAATTGATCGCGACGAAGACCGCAAGCGACGCGTTGCCGTTTCGCATGTTACCCAGTTTCTTCCGATCCGATCATGGAACCACCTACGTACCTCTTTTGATCGAGCTGGACGGAAGCACGCTTGCAAGCTCTGATGGTCGCGTCGACGTGAGCTTCTTCGGCGCGCTCTAGAATGCGAAAGGCGAGGTCGTGCAGCGTTTCGAGGAGCGCGCGGAGCTCGAAGCAGGGGACCACGTGCGTTACGAGATCCCTCTGCAAATACCGCCGGGAGAGTATAGGGCGCTTATCGGCGTGCTGGATGAAGAATCCGGAACACATCGCAGCCGTGTCAGCATGTTCGAGGTCCCGGGCTTCGATCGAGACGACGTCCTGCTCTCCTCGGTCGTTCTGTACGACGCCGCCATACCCACATCCCCTCCTATCCCCACACCCCCCTTTGCTTTTTAGAAACGCCCAGTTGCTCGCGCGTCACGCGAGGCGGGCGCAGGGCTCGTAGCGGAAACAGCGGATGACATGATCGTTGACCATGCCGACGGCTTGCATGTGGGCATACAGAATGGTGCTTCCCACGAAGTTGAACCCGCGTTTCTTGAGATCGGCGCTCACGGCATCGGACTCTTTCGTCTTCGCGGGGATGTCCTTCATTCTCCGTCTGCGGTTCACTTTCGACTTACCGCCGACAAAAGGCCATACGTAAGCGTCAAAGCTTCCGAACTCTTTCTGAATGGCGAGAAAGGCTTGCGCGTTCCTGACAGCACTGTGCACTTTGAGTCGGTTCCGTACGATGCCTGGATTTTGGAGCAGCTTCGCGATTTTCTTGTCGCTGAAGCGAGCCACCTTCACGGGATCGAACCCCGCAAAAGCCCTGCGATAGCCTTCGCGCTTGTTCAGGATCGTCGACCAGGAGAGCCCGGCTTGGGCGCCTTCGAGAATGAGAAATTCGAAATGTTTGCGATCATCGTGAACCGGCACGCCCCACTCTTCGTCGTGATAGGCGATGTAGAGGTCGTTGCCCGACTCGCACCAAGCGCAGCGCTTGCGCGGCGTCATACGTCCCTGGCAAGACGAATGCCCGAGAACTGCCAACGGTCCTGCGGGTAGAAGAAATTGCGATAACTCGGTCGAATGTGGTCCGCGGGGGTCGCGAAAGAGCCGCCGAGAAGCACCATCTGATTACACATGAATTTCTCGCTATATTCGCCGAGAGCGCCTTCACTCGTTCGGTAGCCCGGATATGGAAGGTAGGCGCTTTGCGTCCACTCCCACGCGTCGCCATAGAGCTGCCGCGGAACTTCTATGCGAGGCATGTGGGGCAGGTAGGTGCTCGATGCCGCGTCCATCGGCACGAGATCGTCGCTCTCTTGCAAGTTGCCTTCGATGGGGACGGTCGAGGCCGCGAGCTCCCACTCGTCTTCGGTCGGAAGACGCTGCCCTCGGAAGCGCGCATAGGCGTCGGCTTCGTAATAGCTCACATGACAGATGGGAGCGTTGGGGTCGACGGGCAGCATGCCGTGAAGTGTCATGCGCCACCACGTCCCCTGCTCGCGCTCCCAATAAAGAGGGCTTCCCACCCTTCGCTTTGACCCCGCGTCCAGCCATCGCTCAACCAAAATTCCGGCCGATGATAGCCGCCCGCCCTCAACTCCATGAACTCACCCGCGGTGACGAGTCTAGATGCAAGCTCGAAGGGGTGCACAAAAACGCGGTGGCGCGGATATTCATTGTCGAAAGCAAAGCCCGCGCCGTCATGGCCGATGCGATGCACGCCCTCGGCATAAGGGAACCACTCGAGTGGCTGCGCGACCGCACAGCTCGACGGCCCCGACTCGCGATAAGCGGCCTCAACGGGTTGCTCCAATGCACGTGAAGAATATCGGTCAACATGAGCTCCTGATGCTGCTGCTCATGGTGGATACCGACACGGACGGTGCCGGAGCACTCCTCGAGAGTCTCGTCGCTCAAATTGTCGAGAAGCGCCCGCATGCCGCATCCGTCGCATGACGGTAATCGACGACTTCATCGAGCGCGGGACGGCCAAGCATCCCGCGTCGTGGGCGCGGATGCTGCTCGCCGACAGCGTTGTAGTGCGAATTGAAGAGTACCTTGAACTCTTCACGCGGCGAACGATACCCGGCGTCGAATTGAAAAAGGAACGTCTCGAAAAACCAGCTCGTATGACCTAGATGCCATTTGGTCGGGCTCGCATCGTCCATCGATTGGACCTGCGACTCTTCGGGCGCAATCGACGAAGCGACAACCTCCGTTTCTGAACGCACGTGCCGATAGTCGTTCCAGAGTCTTTCCCTGAGAGAAAACGAAGCTAGCCCACTCGGCGACACCTCGGACAAAGGACCCCTCCCGCGCTCTTCGATGTACGACCCCAACGCCGCGAGAGACAGAAATATTTTTCCTGTCTTGGCGGCACACCTTAGCGGGAGCGGGACCGGGCAAGTCGTGTCAAGCGCGTTTAGCGGGGGAAGAGTTCTCGAAGGCTCGGATGGCGTCTTCTCGTTGCATCAGGAAATCAAGTTGGTCTATCCCATCGAGAAGGCAATGATGCGCGAAGCCGTCTAGAGGAAAGCTGACAGCACGGCCATCGGGGAGCGAAAGCGTTTTTTTCTCGAGGTCGATGACAACCGAGGCGCCCGGGCTCCCTACGAGCTCTCGATGAGTTTTTGCGTCAACTTCGATGGGAAGAAGCCCGTTCTTGACTGCATTGTTCTTGAATATGTCGGCGATGGACGTGCTCACTACGGTACGGAATCCGTAATCGACCAAAGCCCAAGGGGCGTGCTCCCGCGAGGAGCCGCACCCGAAGTTCTCTCCGGCAACGAGGATCGAAGCGCCGGCGGATGCGGGCTGGTTCAACACGAAATCCGGGTTGAGACGCCAGTCGGCAAAAAGATTCTTGCCCATGCCGCTCCGCGTCGTCACTGTGAGAAACCGCGCAGGGATGATCTGGTCGGTATCTACATTGTCTAGAGCAAGGACGACGGTCCTCGATTCGAGTGTCTTGAATGGCTCCATTTCCTATTCTAGTCCATGAGCTTTCGGGGGTCCGTGATCGTCCCGGAAACGGCGGCGGCGGCGGCCGTCAGCGGGCTCGCGAGGATCGTTCGGCTGCCTTTGCCCTGCCGGCCCTCGAAGTTACGATTGCTCGTGCTGACGGCGAGCTGGCCTTCCGCGACACCATCCCCGTTCATCGCCAGGCACATCGAGCAGCCGGGCTCGCGCCACTCGGCACCGGCGTCACGGAAGACGCGATCGAGCCCTTCGGCAATCGCGAGATGTTTGACCTCTTGCGATCCGGGCACGACGAGAACACGCACTCCTTCCGCGACTTTGCGCCCCTTTAGAACTTCGGCCGCCATACGTAGGTCTTCGAGGCGCGCATTCGTACAGCTTCCGATGAAGACGACGTCGATGGGCGTCCCGACGAGCGCATCGCCTCGCTTCATCTTCATATAAGCGAGAGGCTGCTCCTCCGCGTCGTCGGGGATCGACGCTCCGATAGCCATCGACATACCCGGGTTGGTCCCGTAAGTCACCATGGGCTCGACTTTCGAGGCATCAATCGCCACCGCTTTGTCGTACCGCGCGCCCGGATCACTCGGGAGCGTGCGCCAATCCGCGACGGCTTCGTCCCAGGCTTTCGGCGAGAACTCGCGGCCTTCGAGATAAGAGAACGTCGTTTCGTCCGGCGCCATGAGTCCGGCACGCGCTCCCGCCTCGATCGACATGTTGCAAATCGTCATCCGCTCCTCCATCGAGAGCGAAGCGATGCAAGAGCCCGTATATTCGATAACGTGCCCGAGGCCACCGTCGACGCCGACCTCGCGGATGATGGCGAGTATGAGGTCCTTTGCGGTCACGCCTCGCGCGAGCGCTCCGTCGATACGCACCTCGAGAACTTTCGGCTGTCGCTGCAACAAACACTGCGTGGCAAAAACATGTCCGACTTCGGTCGTCCCAATGCCGAACGCCCAAGCGCCGAACGCGCCGTGCGTGCTCGTGTGGCTATCCCCGCAAACGATGCTGCGCCCAGGCTGGGTGAGCCCGAGCTCCGGCCCGATCACGTGCACGATACCCTGACGCGCATCACCCATCGGGTAGAGAGTAATTCCGAACTCGTCGCAATTTTTTTGAAGCGTGTCGACTTGGTTGCGCGTCTTTTCGTCGGCGAAAAGAGGCTCGCCCCCATCGAAGAGCGTCGGGATGGAATGGTCCATCGTCGCAAAAGTGCGCTCGGGCCGACGCACAGCGAGTCCCCGGCTTCTGAGCTCATCAAAGGCCTGGGGCGATGTAACTTCGTGAATCAAGTGGAGGTCGATATAGACCACCGCCGGGCGCTCCTCGGTCGCCGGCGCGACAAGGTGCCGCTCCCACAGTTTTTCGAAGAGTGTGAGCGGCTTTCCACTCGGAAGCTCCGTCATTGACCGAAAACGTCGACGAGCTCTTTTTGCTCCTCGCGGGCAGCCAAAACGCGGTTGATCACTTTTAGAAAAGCATCGGCGCTCGCGCGCATGATGTCGCCGCCCGTAGCGCGTCCGCGGTGACAGTTTCCCAGCTCTTCGATCTCGACGCTTACCTCACCTCTTCCGTCCAAACCGCCTGTCAGACCGCGCACCTGATAATCCGTCAAGGACAGCTCGGCACCGCTCGCGCGTCCCATCGCCCGGAAGATGGCTTCGACAGGGCCGTCGCCGCACGCGGCTTCTTTCACCGTGCGTCCAGCGCGGTCGCGCAAGCAAATCGTCGCTGTCGAGGCCGATTCAGAGCCCGAGCTCAAATGCATGTCGACGAGCTCCCAAATATCGACGATGTCGGCTTCCGCGTCGCCCATGAGGGTCTCGAGATCTTCGTCGAAGACTTCTTTTTTCGTGTCGGCGAGAGCCTTGAACTCGACGAACAATGTTCCTAGCCGCTCATCGCTGAGCTCATAACCGAGCTCTTCGACCCGTTTTCTGAGCGCGTGCCGGCCGCTATGCTTTCCCAGCACGAGCGCATTGTTGCCAAGACCGATATCCTCGGGTTTCATGATCTCGTAGGTCGAACGATGCTTTATCACGCCGTGCTGATGGATTCCGGCTTCGTGCGCGAACGCATTCTGCCCCACAATGGCTTTGTTGCGCTGCACGACGAGCCCAGTCACTTGGCAGAGAAGCTGGCTCGTGGGATAAATGCGCGTCGTGTCGATGCCGGTCTCGATGCCGTGGAAGTCACGACGGGTCTTCATCGCCATCACGACTTCCTCGAGCGACGCGTTCCCCGCACGCTCGCCGATGCCGTTAATGGTGCACTCGATTTGGCGCGCTCCGGCGCCGACCGCCGCAAGGCTGTTCGCCACGGCGAGCCCCAGATCATCGTGGCAGTGCACGCTGATGACGGCCTTGTCGATGTTTCTAACGTGCTTTTTCAAATAAGCGATGAGCTCCGCAAACTCCGACGGCATGGCGTAGCCGACCGTATCGGGAATGTTGACCGTGCTCGCGCCCGCTTCGATGGCTTTCTCGACAACCTCCGCGAGAAAGTCCGGCTCCGTGCGAGCGGCGTCCTCGGGCGAGAACTCGACATCTTCGCAAAGCTCGCGCGCCATCGAGACGCTCTCGACAGAGCGGCGAACGATTTCTTCCTTGGCCATCGCGAGCTTGTATTCTCGATGGATCGCACTCGTCGCGAGAAACACGTGAAGCCGCGCCTGCGGTGCGTCCTCGAGCGCATCCCAGGCACGCTCGATGTCGAGGCTATTGCAACGCGCGAGGCCCGCGATGACAGGGCCTTCCACCCGACGCGCCACTTCACGAACAGCTTCGAAGTCGCCGTTCGAAGCAATCGGAAAACCTGCCTCGAGAATATCCACGCCGAGCTCGGCAAGCGCGCGCGCCATCGCGAGCTTGCCCTCGAGATCCATGCTCGCACCAGGCGATTGCTCGCCGTCTCGCAGGGTCGTATCGAAAATGGTTACTCTTTGTGGTTCCGTCGTTCCGATCTCTCTCTACATGGGGATGCGGAGGATAAGTAGTTCAGAGCCAGCTCGCTAGTATTACTTACCGACCGACAGGTAAATTACCTCAAGAAAGGTACGCCTGTCAAGTTTTTCTGAGCGCATCTCTATGGTTTGACAAGACTTGTCCCGGTTCTCTAGTCTTGAGACCAAACCATGCGCGTGTTGGGTATCGATGCCGGGGCCACGAAGACCGAGTGTCTCCTCGCGGACGGCCAAGGCAACATCCTGGCTAAAGGGCGGGGCTCCGGTGCGAACTTCCAACTCTACGACGAAGACGAGATCGAGTTCGTACTCGAGAATCTTACGATGAGGGTGCTCGCAGGCCATCGCGGCATGGTGGACGCTCTCTGTCTCGGGATAGCTGGCGCCGGTCGCGAGCGAGACCACCGCGCGATGCGCCGCATTCTGAACCGGCTCGGTCGCGCCCGAGAGAACATCGTTACCCATGACACGCTCATTGCTCTCGTTGCCGGCGCTGAGGAGCGCTTCGGCGTCGTGCTCATCGTGGGCACCGGGGCGGCGGTCTACGGCGTAAATCGGAAGGGCGAATCCGCACGGGCCGGAGGTTGGGGGCCTCTTCTCGGCGACAAAGGCAGTGGCTACTGGATGGGCATGCGCGCTTCAGAGCATCGTCCGCGACGATGACGGCCGGGCACATCCGACGTTGCTCAAAGGGGCCGTGCTCGAGCAGCTGCGCATCCCGGACTCGGAATCTCTCGTTCACCGCGTCTATCAAGAGCTCGCGCGCGAGGAGATTGCCGCGCTCGCACCTCTCGTCCAACAAGCTGCCGATCATGGGGACGAAGCCGCGCAGACGATCATCGACGACGCCGTGCGTGAGTTCATGCGAGCGGTCGAGTCGGTCATCGGACGCCTCGGGCTCGCCGGCGAAAACTTTCGTCTCGTTCTCTCGGGCGGCCTGTGGAAAGCCGTCCCCGTGATCCATCAAGATTTCGAAAAGCTCGCTAAGAAGATCGCGCCGTGGGTGCGCGTACACCGCCTCGCCGTGGAACCCGCCCGCCGCGCCGTACAGCTCGCCATCGAGCATATTTGGAATACCTCGCACTAGCATCCAGGATTTGGCGTCCGACGTCTAGCATCCGGTCCTGCGTTCCGCTATCAGCTACTTCAATATCTTACGCAGATCGAAAGAGGCGTCTTCGAGACGACGCATCGCCTCGCTGCGCGACACGTCAAGGCGGCCCATCACCACCGCGGTCTTTACGTGGTCGCCGGCTTCTGCCATTAGCGTCGCGGCACGTTCCCGATCGACGCCGGCGAGAGCAACGACCATCCGGAGCGCCCGATCGCGAAGCTTCGCAGAGGTCGTCTTCACGTCGACCATGTAAGGGCCGTACACTTTGTTGAGCCGAATCATGGCGAGAAGCGTCATCTGATTGAGCACGAGCTTGGTCGCGGTACCGGCCTTCATCCGCGTGGACCCTGCTAGAAGCTCCGGTCCGACCGCGGTCACAACCACCACGTCGGCGATGCCGCGCCTTCGCGGCCCGCAAGTGACGAGTACAGTTGCAGCGCCGCGCTCTCTCGCATAAAGGAGAGCTCCCGCGACGAACGGCGTCACGCTGCCCGCGGAGATCCCGACGACAACGTCTTTCTTGCTCAGCCTCCGCGCGCGCAGTGCCTTCTGCCCCTCAGTCACTTCATCTTCGGCGCCTTCTTTCGAATGGAAGACCGCCTCGTCTCCGCCCGCCATGACGGCGACGATCTCACGCAGTGAGGTGCCGAAGGTCGGCGGGCACTCCGCGGCTTCGAGCACACCGAGGCGGCCACTCGAGCCCGCGCCAACATAGAAAACGCGCCCCCCCGCGGAGAGCGCCGTTGCCAACTTGGCAGCGCCTTTCCGAATCCGTGCCGCTTCGCCGCGCACCGCTTCGACCACACGATGGTCTTCCTCCGCCATCGCGTCGAGGATCGAGCTCTCCGAGGCCCGGTCCAGCTTGCGGCTGAAGGCGTGGACCGCCTCGGTCGGAAGCGCTTCCCATTGAGAGTAATTGGACACGAGGCTCAGTCGAGAAAAGTCCCGCGCTTGTATTCTTCGAAAGCCTCATGGATTTCTTCGCGCGTGTTCATGACGAAGGGACCCTGGCGGGCCATGGGCTCGTCGAGGGGCTTGGCGGCGAGCAGTAAGAGGCGCATCGGCTGTGCCGTTGTCACGAGACGCACCGCTTCACTTTGACCTCGGGACAAGACGCCGAGTTGGCCGGCGGCAGAAGCTTCTCCCCGACAACACCTTCGCCTTCGAAGACATAGACGAAACTGTTATGCTCGCGGGGCACAGGAATGACGCATTCGGAGTCCTTCGGAACCTCGACGTCCACGTAAAGAGGCGACGTAGCAATCCCTTCGACGGGACCATTGGTGCCTTCCACGGTGCCCGCGACCACGCGCAACGTGGCGCCTTCTTTGGTCGTCGCTGTCGGTATCGCCTCGGCAGGGATGTCTTGATAGCGGGGGGCGGTCACCTTGTGAGCGGCAGGCAGGTTCACCCAAAGCTGAAAACCCCAGATGAGACCGTCCTCTTGCATCGGCATCTCCGAATGTACGATGCCGCGCCCCGCTGTCATCCACTGAACGCTTCCCGGCCCGAGCTCGCCCCGGTTGCCTTTGTGGTCTTCATGCCGCATCGAGCCCGCAAGCATATAGGTCACGGTCTCGAAACCGCGGTGTGGGTGATCGGGAAAGCCAGCGATGTAGTCGGCGCCCTCAGTAGACTTGAACTCGTCGAGAAGCAGGAAAGGGGTCCCGACGGTGCGGCGAATGCGCACACCCGCGCCCTCGAGCGCTTCCTGCGCGCTGACGATTTGGGCGACATTGCGATATTGCATAGGTCGCTACTGTAACATTTCGCGATGCTAGGCCGTATCTGCCTATGTTGACACGCTCGTGGCATTCGCCCTCGCAATTGCTGGTATCTTTGGGGTCTTGTCCTACTCCGTCGCCGCGCGCTCGCGCGAGCTCGGCGTGCGTCTGGCGCTCGGCGCAGAGCGAAAGGACATAGGGTGGATGGTGCTACGCCAGGCCTTTACTCCCGTCGCCACTGGCATCGCCGTCGGTTGGCTCGTCGCTCTCGGCCTCTCTCGATTCATGGCCAGCTTCGTCTTCGGTACTACAACTAATACAGTATTCGTGCCATTCAGGCCAAAGCGCCGCGAGTGCCGAGTCGCGCTCCGTGCCCTACAGCTCACGTTTCACGAAAGAGACTTTCGAAGCCGCGAAGATGGACCCGGGCCCGCCCGCAGCAACGACCTCATCGTTGGGCTCGAAGGCCATGTCGACGCGCGGGCCTATCTCCTCCGGCGGCTCGCAGACCAACGCTTCGTCGAAGAATGGTTCGAAGGGGCTCCTATTGCGGTCTACCTGAACAAAGACTTCTCGACAGCGCGGACCTACGATCGCCAAGTCGATGGCCGCGCAGACGGGCTCTCGGTGGAACCCGGTAAGCGGCGAAGCCCTCTCCGAACCGCTTCGAGGGAAGGAGCTACAACGTTTGATCTCGACCTTTGCGGTTTGGTTTGCCTGGGAGCACTATCGCCCCGACACGACGATTCATGGAGAGTCGGACTAGCTCGTACTGCGTATTCCAGGACCTGAGCGCTACTGATTATGCGTCAGCTGCGCCGTCATCCCAATCGTCTTCGTTGTCCTCGTCCTAATCATCGACGTCGTCATCGTCGACCGTAGCGTCGGCCTCGTCCCAATCACTGTCATCCTCGCGCAACTGCTCGTCTTCTTCGTCGCTCTCATCTTCTTCTTCGTCGTCACTCTCATCATCGTCGTCGAGATCGTCGTCCTCGAGCTCGGGCTCATCGGGCTCCGACCATTCCTCATCCTCCGAGCTATCGTGTGAACGACTCCGATTGGGAGGTGCCATGAACGCCGATTATACAGCAGCGTCAATAGAGCAAGTATGCGCGCCGATGCTCAATGAAACGCGCGAGCTCAGAAGCCTCCTGCCCGACGATCGCGTCCACTGCCATCCCCTCATCGAGCGCCCGCCGAGGCCGATCGGTGCCGAGGAGCAAGTCGATCCAGTAGCCCTCGCCGCGCCGCACCCACTCGAACGCTTCGGGATGCAGTGCTTTGATCGTGGTGAGTCCGGTCCGCACGGCTTCGAAGCACGCTTCATCCGTGATCGTCTTCGCAACGCCGTAACAGATCTCGTCGCGATATTTGGGCCGGGGCGCGGCGGTGATTGCGCGGGGCGTGAACGAGGTCGTGCGGAAGCGAACACCGGGAAGCTCCGCCTGCGAAAGCGCCACCGCTAGCTTTTCCCCATCGATCCAAGGCGCGCCGATCCGCTCGAACGTATCTTCGATACCGCGGGCTTCGTTCACGTTGATCCCCTCGATCAATCCGAAGGCCGGATAGGCCAGCGCAGCGCGGGCCGTGCGAATGTTCGGTGACTGAGGATTCCACAAGAGCCCGGTATCCTTCCATAGCATCGAGCGCCGGAAGCCTTGCAGCTTTACGACCTCTAGCTCGAGCCCCGTCCCGGCCCCAGTCAAAGACGCAGCGAGCAGCCCGGCCAACTCACCCGCCGTCATGCCATGTATAAGAGGGATCGGAGCGATCCCGACAAAGGACTCAAAATCCGGCTGTAGTACGGGACCCTCGACCCGAACGCCACCGAGCGGGTTCGGTCGATCGAGGACGACGAAGCCAATCCGTGTGGCCGCGGCCGCCTCCATGGCGAGCTTCATGGTGCTCATATAGGTGTAGAAACGGACACCAATGTCCTGAATGTCGAAGACGAGCATATCGATCCCATCGAGCATCTCGGGAGTCGGCGCGCGCGTATCGCCGTAGAGGCTGTGAACGGGGATCGCCGAGATCGTATCAGAGCCAACATGGTCCCCCGCCGCCACATCTCCCCGATAACCGTGCTCCGGTGAAAACAGCGCGACGACATCGACGCCTAGCTCGTCTCGCAAAACACTGAGCGTGGACACCCCGTCGCGAGCGACCCCGGTATGATTCGTAATGAGCCCAACGCGCCCCGAAATCGCCGCTCCATCCTTCCGAAGCACATCAACTCCGAGAAGAACTGGAGTGTCAGCCCCCTGAACGGAAGAATCACGAGAGCCGAAGCGAGGATAACCCCGTCAAACATCAACGCCGCCTTGGTAGCAGGTAGCAGGTAGCGCCACGAACTACAGTTCACATATCAAACGAGCTCAATCCATCCGTGAACATCTTCGGCCAAACCGCGACGGATGTCTGTGAGCTGCTTCAAAAGAGCCGGGCCTATTTTGCGCTCGGCATCCGGCTTCAACTGAAGAACGCCATCTTCGCTGCCAATCTCGATGACGGGAGAGATCGTCGCTGCTGTGCCGGCACCGAACGCTTCGTCCAGCTTGCCAGCCTCGTGCGCCTCAGTGATTTCATCGATGGAAACACGTCGCTCTTGTACCTCGACATTCATGTCCTTCAGGAGCGTGATGGCGCTGTCGCGCGTGATGCCGCGAAGAATCGTTCCCGACAAGTCGGGCGTTACCGCGACGCCGTCGATGACGAAGAACATATTCATCGTGCCGCATTCTTCGATGTAGCGGTGGTCCTGGCCATCGAGCCAAAGCACGTTGTCGTAGCCACGGTCCTGCGCTTGTTTCGCCGCGTAGTAGCTCGCGGCATAGTTGCCCGCCGTCTTGGCTTCGCCGACGCCGCCCTGGGCTGCCCGAACATATTCGCGCGTGACCCAAAGCTTGACCGGCTCCGAGTAATACTTCCCCACTGGACAGGTAAAGATGACGAACTTGTAAGTGTCGGACGGTTTCACGCCGATATAGTCGTCGCTCGCAAACATGAGAGGACGCAAGTAGAGCGAGCTGTCTTTCTGGTTCGGAATCCAATCCACGTCGAGGCGTACGAGCTCTTTGATGCCGTCGAGAAAGATCCCTTCTGGGATCGCCGGCATCACCATACGCTCCGCCGAGCGGTTCATACGCGCGAAATTGTCGCGAGCGCGAAACAAGACCGGCTTACCGTCGGCATTTCTATAGGCTTTCATGCCTTCGAAAATGGCCTGGCCGTAATGGAGCGTCGGCATGGCCGGTGCGAATTGCAGCGTACCGTAAGGCACGATCTCCGGCGACTGCCACGTGTCATTACTGTAGTCGGCCACGAGCATGTGATCGCTGAACACTCGGCCAAAGGGAATGTTGTCGAAGTCGACCTCGGCTATCCGTGAGACCTTGGTTCGGGAGATTTTGATTTCGCCAACCGTCTTCATCTTTCTTCGCCTCGCTGCTAAATTGTTTCGTTACAATATGTTGGAACGTAGCGTCCCGCGTCGAACTATTGTAACGCGTTTTCGCGGCAAATCAGATGCACGTTGCGCCGCCCCTCGATTCCCTATATAAATGTCCCCTTTTGTGAGATTTACAAGTAGGCCCTACACACGATGACCAACAAGGACGACGTTCTAGAATCTCTTCCCCTTCCCGAGATGACGCCGGTCGGTCTCGCCCGGCAGTTCGGCCCCGGATTGATCTTGATGATGACCGGCATCGGTACTAGTCATCTCGTTACCGCGCCGGTCGCCGGCGGCCGGTTCGAGTTCGCGCTCCTGTGGGCCATCCCGGTCGCCTATATCTTCAAGTATTACGGTTTCGAGATGGCGTTTCGCTTTACGAACGCCACAGGCCGCAGCATGCTCGACGCTTATTCTACGGCGTGGCACAAGTGGCCGGTTTGGTATGTGCTTATCACGACGATTCTGCAAGCCGCTCTCGGCCAAGCGGGACGCCTCACTGCGGCGGCGGCGGTCGCCTACTTCTTTTCGCTGTACTACTTCGGTATCGAGGTCGACGCTTATATCTTCGCCCTCGTAATCGGCGTCCTCAGTGTGGTTCTCATCTTGAGCGGACGTTACAGCCTCGTGGAGCTCGTGACAAAGATCTGCGCGGGTATTTTGCTGCTTTCGACCGTGTCTGTTTTTCTGCGCTCGCCGGCCCCCCTATCCGGGATGGCGCATTTTTTCATCTTCGAGACGCCCGAAGGATCCTGGCTCATCCTCGCTGCTTTTCTAGGACTTCTTCCCACGGGAATGGATGTCTCCCTCCAAGCTTCAGAATGGGGCAAAGCCAAAAAGGCTGGTATGGGGCGCATACGCTCCCATCTCGAGCATCGCGGCCTCGTTGCAAGGTTCGACCCCTTCAGCTCGAGCAAAGAAGATCTTTCGGTCGATACATCCAAGCTCCCACCCCATGCCCTCGAATATTGCCAGCGGTGGTTTCGCATAGGCCTCTGGGACTTTCGCGTTGGATACATCATTTCCTTCGTCATCGCGACGATCTTTCTCGTGCTCGCGGCAGTGTGGATCTATCCGAGCGAAGTCGAGGGGCGCGCCGTCATCGGACAGATTGCGCAGATATTTACAAAGAGCGTCGGTCCGTGGATGATGATCGTGTTTCTCGCCGGTGCTTTCGCTGCGACCTTTTCGACGGCGTTCAACTATTTTGACGGCTGGCCTAGAGTCGTCGGGGCCTGTTGCCGGAATCTCTTTCGAAAAACCGCGGCGCTCTCCGGCATCGCTCACGGTGACTTGACGGACGAGCACCGCAGCAAGTGGTACTCGGAGTTCAATATCTATCGCATCACGATGTTCTACTCCCTCATCGCGTCGGTCGCCATCATCGCCGGCGTCGGCCGCCCGGTGTGGCTGGTGCTCGTCGCGTCGGCGCTCGCTTTTTTCGTAGCCCCGATTATCTTCGGGTTGAATCTTTATTATTGCTTCACCGTCATCCCGAAACAGGACCGCCGCTTCTATCCCAACACCTTCGATACGTGGTTTGGATGGGCAAGCCTCGTGATTTTCACCGGAATGACGGTAATCCTCATCGCGGCGCGGATTTTCGGGATTGAGCTGTTCGGCAGCTGAGGCTCCACCACGGGGCACGGCCCCGTGGTGGAAAAGTCAGCTCACGGCAAGCGGTTCTTTTTCGAGCGTGTCCATTGCCGCCGCCAGTCCCGACTTTAGATCGGTTGCGTGGCCTTGCGCCGCGAGAGAGTGGCTGAGGCATGACATGAAGAAAAGAATCCGCTCCGGCGAAGATGAATAGCCCATGAGCCCGACGCGCCACACCTTTCCGGCGATGGCGCCGAGCCCTCCGCCAATCTCGAGATTGAACGTCTCGAGCAAGTAGCCGCGGACCTTCGCGTCGTCGATGCCGTCGGGCACCCACACCGTACTGAGTGAAGGCAATCGATATTCGGGTGCTATGAACATCTCCAGGCCCATCGCTTCGACCCCAGCCACGAAAGCACGATGGTTGCGCAGATGCCGATCGATGCGATTCGAAAGCCCTTCTTCTTCGATCAAGTTGAGCGCTTCGAGAAGCCCGTAATTCAACGTGCTCGAGCTCGTGTGGTGGTACTTGTGTCCCGTCCAGTACTCGTCGAGAAGCTGGGCGTCGAGGTACCAGGCACGCACGGTGTGGCTGCGCTGCTTCATGGCTTCGACGGCGCGTTCGCTGAAAGTGATGGGCGCCAGGCCGGGCGGCGAGCCGATGCATTTCTGCGAACAGCTATAGGCCGCGTCGATGCCCCACTCGTCGATCTTGACGTCCACTCCGCCGAGCGACGTAACCGTATCGAGGAGGATCTTGACGTCATACAACTTTGCCAGGCGGACGACATCGTCCATCGGCTGCAGCACTCCCGTGGAAGTCTCCGCGTGCACCAGCGTGATGACCTTGTAGCCGCCATCTTTGAGCGCCGCTTCGATGCGCGCGGGATCGTCAGGCATGCCCCATTCGCTTTCGAGAACGGTGACGTCCGCGTCTTGTCGCTCTGCCATCTGACGGATGCGAGCGCCGAAATAACCGTGGACACAACAAAGAACGCGATCGCCCGGCTCCAACAGGTTGGCGACACACATCTCCATTCCCGAGGTCCCCGTCCCGGGCGAGGCGTGGGTCAAGTGGTTTTCCGTTTGGAACACCATGCGCAGACGTTCCCGAATCTGGTCGAGCACCTCGATATAAGCGGGGTCGAGATGGCCGATAACCGGGGAGGCGAGTGCGCGGTAAACGTTGGGATGGATGTCGAGCGGGCCTGGTCCCATCAATGTTCTCATGGGAGCCGCGGGCCGTTTCACTGTCATCTGCTTTGCGCCTTTCATTGTTGCGACGTTTCACTCAACGTCACACTTGCATCCCCTCAGACTTTACACTAAATTACCACAGTTCCCGTTGCCGTCCCGTCTCATTTCAAAACTTTTTCAAGAATTCGAAGGCTAGCAGGTCGCTTCGTCTTCGATGGTGCCAAACGGGAGCGCACCTTGAGCGAGGGAAGCAATGACAACGATTTCGTACGCAGACGGACGGGTCGCGCCGTACCCACCACTTCCGTTACCGTCGCTCTAATCGAAAACAACGTGCCGGTCGTCTATGGCATCGTGCGTAATCTCTCCGCGATCGGCGCCTGCATCATGACGAATACGGTCTTGCGACTGGGCAGCAGCTACCAGTTCCGCATGAGTTTTTTTGGCGGCGAGGTTCTCGAAGCCGTCGCGACGATTGTCTGGAGCGAGTCCCGCGGCCCCGGCATCGCGACGTCGATCGAAATCCCCCACGGACTCGCGCTCGACGAGATCAACACCGCACATCTCGATAATCTCAAGCGCATTCTCGATTCCGGCCAATTCGGGCAACCAACGGAGCACTAGTGGACTGTAACAGCTGAACGTTTAGTGGTTTTGATGCGCCGAGAGGGATCGTTGTAGGTCCACTTCACGGGCTTGGGGTCATCGTTGTACCTGCGAATGTAGCGCATGATCCTGCGCGCCAAGTCTTTGGTCGACGTGAACACTCCGC
>Ga0310123_10001149_pt1 | contig 22532 bp, 20 predicted proteins | sample CB6_AW_1057_MG_FD_203505 | JGI IMG/M metagenome (GOLD analysis project Ga0310123, IMG submission 203505) | Marine microbial communities from Western Arctic Ocean, Canada - CB6_AW_1057 | ecosystem: Environmental > Aquatic > Marine > Oceanic | place: Canada: Western Arctic Ocean | collected... | reverse complement strand
CCTTACGTCGGCGAGATTTTCACGAAGAAGCCCTGAGTCAAGCATGGATGAAAGCTCCAATGATACGATCACGAGCCCAATGGCGACGAGTAGACCCGTTCACACCACCATTATTCCGGCGGCTGGACTCGGCACCCGACTGCTACCAATCACCGTGGCAGTTCCAAAAGAACTGCTCCCGCTTGTTGACCGACCGATCATCCAATATGGCGTAGAAGAAGCAGTTCGCTCAGGCCTTGACCATATCGTGCTGATAACGAATCCCGGCAGCCTTCAACCTGCATCTCACTTCGCACCTCAACCCGAACTTGAGCGAATTCTGGCTGAACGCGGAAATGCTGAATTGCTAACTGCGGTCCGTTCACTAAAGAAAATGGCAACCGTCACTACCCTTCACCAAAAAAAGCCATTAGGCCTTGGCCACGCTGTCCTGACAGGTCGACCTGCGGTCGGTAACGAACCTTTCGCGGTCATGCTCCCGGACAATGTCATCGACAGCGACCCACCTGCAATCAAACAGATGCTTGACGTGTTCTCCGAATTTAGAGCACCAGTAATACTTTTCGAGCGGGTTGCTTCTCATGCCGTTGATCGATACGGCATCATCACCGCCGAATTCGTTAGAGACAATCTTTTCCGCGTGATCGATCTCGTGGAAAAACCGACTCCAGACGAGGCCCCATCAAACTTCGCCATCATTGGCCGTTATGTACTCACACCAGACATTTTTGACGCACTTGAATCAACGAAAGCTGGTCACGGAAGCGAAGTCCAACTCACCGACGCACTTCGAGTACTTCTTCAAGATCGCCCCATCTACGCACTGGAACTACAAGGCTCCCATCAGGATGTGGGTACAAAGATCGGATTCCTCGAAGCCACACTTCATTTTGCCCTTAAACATCCAGAATTTGCGCCAACAATCGAAGCCGCCCTTGAACGTATCACGAAATAAGGATACAAGCACCTAGTCAGGCGACGTTGACGAGGACTTTCCGGAATTCTTCTTTGGAGGAGACTTTGTTGTCGCATCGGAAGCATTAGCCGTGGCGGGTGTATTTGTTTCAGAGTCTTTCTTCTTACCGGCTGGCTTCTCCGCATCTTTATTGTCAGAAGAATCTCCACCAGGCTCGCCGTCCCCACCGGAACGAGACTTATCGGCGTAGTCGGTGACATACCAGCCTGTCCCTTTGAACTGAATGGCTGGAGATGAAACCAGCTTACGAACCTTCCCGTCACACAAAGGACACGCAGACACCAATTCGTCTGAAAATTTCTGGATCCGTTCAAAACGGTGCCCGCAGTTGTCGCACTCGTATTCGTAAAGAGGCATTGCCTAGATCACATTACTTTCGACAACTAGCTAGTTCTGACAAAAGTGAGAATCTTTAGCTTGACCAAAGGGTTAACCGATTTCTCACACAATCTGGACAGTTGATCGTAGTGGCCAAGTGAACCAACGTCAATATTTCGAGAACGACGCTTGACTTATTGCTTCACCATCGATATTCCCATATCCACCTTCACTACTTTGGCAATCCTTCATCCGAGCGTTGTCCGCACTCTATAGCTCTAGGACTGACGTGCCTTAGGGTGATACTTTCGAACCGAGCGATGCTATTTGGCAAGTACGTCTGTTGGGTTCATAAGAAACGACTCAACCTACTTCTAACTCTTTTTTCTCTATCCGACGGCTCGAGATTGGTCAATTCACTGTCAGATTCGACTCGACAAACATCAATCCAACATTGTGCCTGACCCGAGGAGCAAAGCTCGGTGCATCCAAAAAGGAAGAGCACCCTGGCCCAACAATTGATCGTGAAATCGCATCAAATCGAAACTGTCCGGCCGTGCCGCTTCACAATCCTGACGCAGTTTCACGAGCATCTGTCTACCTAAAGCACCGAGCACGTAGTTCGAATCGAAAGTTCCTTGTTCCGACTCGGCGCGTGCATCGGACTCATCTAGATAAGCCTCATCACGGAAGAACCTCATTCCCTGCTCAACTGATAGATCCTCTGTATGTAATCTAATCCCAACGATGGTACGGCACAGACCTATCAGAGCTTCGGACAACTGTCCAAGTTTGACTTCCGGACTCTTACTCTCGAAACCCTGTTCTAGCATCACCTGTTCAGAGTAATTCGCCCACCCATCGACAAAAGAAGTTGCAGCGAACAAACGTGACTTTCGTAGACGTGTCGTTATGTTTCGGAGATGCTCAGAGTTCAGGAAACGCCCTGGGAAAACTTCCTGCATCAACATTGAGGCAAACGACGAATAACCACACCCCTCGGTGACCACTGCCTGTTCATCTCCCGGCCCTGACTGTTGAAGACGCATAATATTCAATCGCGCAATTGTCGATGTTGTTTCAAACGGCCCTGACAACCAGATTGACTTGAACCCAGGTCGGTAAAAACGCGGTGTTGGAGTAATCACGACACCTTTGTTTTCGGGAATTGTCACAACTCGTTTGCGTTCAATAAATTCTCGGAGCTTTCTCACTTGCGCATCAGCGAACTCAATCGAGCTACTGTCAACTGGTTTGTGGCTCTTAACTTTTCTGAGCGCTTCCGACGGGTCGGGATCAACCTCTCTCGCTATTCGCCGGAACTCCTCTTGAACCTCGCCCAATTCAGTCAACGCAACTTGTATCAACCGTTCAAGCGGGATGTCAATTCCTTCACCGAGACGCAATTTCTCACCGAAAATTTCTGAGCCAAGCCGGAAGGATGCGCGGCTCCGCGGCGCGACGTTCTCACGAAGGTGACCTATATAGCTTCGCAGTGCGTCAATGGTTTCCCCCGATGCATCCGCCAGATCACTAAGGAGATGCATATCTGCCAAGTCACGGAAGGCGCTTGGAAGCTGTCGTTCAACCAACTGCAAAATGTCCTCAAAAGCGTTGATGCCAACCCGGACAAACAAGCCGGATGACTCCGTCACATTTTCTCGGGCAGCTTCAAGTAATCGCGGCGCTTGGCGTAACTTCGAACTGATTCGTCGCGCCCTCGCTGGGAGGTCTGCATATTCAATGAATACCTGAGATGCCAAACTATTCAGCAAGGTGTCGGCATAGTAGAGGGGACTTCGTTCCCATTCACGAGTTTGCTCTAGTGAATACAGCCGGCTCCCTATGCAATCACCTAGCAATCGCCGGTTCAGCGTTTCTTCTTTGGTCAGACCAGAGGGATTGATTCCATCAAGACGCCTCGCCCAACCGCCGAGCTCTCGAATGATGCGGTCAATCGCGGAACGCCCGAAATCTTCCAGAAGATCGTCGTGGAGATGGATGCCGTCCGCGCAAGCCTCCGTCGGAAAAGCTTCATAAACAAAATTGGAGTACTCATCAACGAAATGAGTAAGTAACTCAGAGGCGTGTACGGATGTCGACGGGCGCATAATTCTTTCTCACGTAACTGAATAAAACGATTCTGGTTACTTGATGGTACAATACCCTCGCTTCAACATTTCGGGTTTGGGGAGGGCTTTTTTCCTTCCTGAGTGCTTCCTGTGCTGCTTAAAGCTGGGACCCTATACGTCGTCGCAACCCCAATCGGAAATCTGGAAGACCTCACTTTTCGGGCCGTCCGGGTATTAAGTAGCGTGAATATCATCGCCGCCGAAGACACTCGACACTCGGCAAAACTTCTGACGCGCCACGGAATCTCGACACGCCGTACTAGTCTCCACGAACATAACGAGTACCACAAAACGCCTAGGTTGATTGCCAGATTGGCCCGTGGAGAAACAATTGCATTGGTAAGCGACGCCGGCACTCCCTTGATTTCCGACCCTGGTAATCGTCTCGTTGCCGCCGCAATTAAAAACGGACTTAATGTGCAATCAATCCCCGGCCCGAGTGCAGTTATCGCCGCTCTGGTATCCTCCGGACTGGCAGATGCCCCCTTCACGTTCGTCGGATTTCCACCCCGCCGGACAAACGCTAGAAAACTCTGGTACGAGAACCTTTTTATTGGCGACCGAACCTTTGTTCTTTTCGAAGTCCCCCACCGCCTAAAAAATTCATTAGAAGACCTCCGAGAAACAGTAGGCGACCAAGAAATTGCAGTGTGCCGTGAACTTACCAAAATCAACGAACAGCTGATTCTTGGGACCATCTCTCTAGTACTCGAAAAGTTAACTGAACCAAGGGGAGAATTTACGATAGTCGTCAAAAACAAAGAGAAATCAGCCAAGGAGCCGAAAGGAAAAACTAAAATAGGTTGTATGCACAAAGATTTCTGTCATTTGATAGATTTTGGCTTATCTCGTAGAGCCGCGCTGCGTGCAGTCGCAAGTAAGCACGGCGTTTCTTCTCGTGTCGTCTATCAAGAAATCGAACAAAGCAAATTGGAATCTCAAGAACCAGATTGAATCAAACAACATTTTTCTGGTAACGTTTCCGGGGTCTAAAGAGACGAAAGCTGATGGCAAAACAACAAACCAAAAATAAGACTGCTTCAAAGAACACATCCTCGAAGGCAGCAGCCCATGCGCCAAGAGGGGACAATAGACGTGCTCCGTTGTCAGAGTCGACGCCGACGAAAGCGCTTCAGGCTCGTGCCCGCCGCGCTTTCCAGCTTTATGAAAAAGCCATCGGGGCACTCCAACAACATAGTTTCCCAAAAGCCAGAAATACTTTTCAACAAATTCTCACAGACTATCCGGAAGAACAAGAGCTGGTCGAACGAGCAAGCCTCTACCTGAAGTTGTGTGATCGTGAAGCACAAAAACACCAGGCACCACAAACAATCGAAGAGAAACTCTTGGTTGCCACGGTAGCGTTAAATGAACACTCGATCGATGAAGCGATTACAGAAATAAATGAAGTAGCGGCAATGGATCCAAATAATGACAAAGTGCATTATTTGCTTGCCTTGGCTTGCTCACTTCAAGGCAATAATGAGTCGGCAGTCGATCATCTCAGCCGGGCGATCGCACTAAACGACGACAATCGAATCCTTGCGAAAGAGGAGCCAGATTTCGAATCAATGTCAGAGGACCCTCTGTTCCAAGAGGTTATCGAGCCACCACCTGCATCTGATCCCTAAACACGACACTCTTCCTAAAGACTCCGAATAAGGATGTCCGTTCGTCACGTAATTGTTTTAGCCGCCGGTAGAGGCATCCGCATGAAGGCGGCGAGGCCTAAGGTGCTTCATGAAGTCTCCGGCCAACCGATGATTCACCACGTACTAAAGGCAGCGGCATCGTTGGAACCGACGACGATCACCGTCATCGTTGGCCATCAAGCTGAGGGCGTTGAAACTGCCGTTCGATCAATTGGTTATCCACAGCTGCAATTCGCTCATCAAAAGCAGCAGCAGGGCACCGCTCACGCGCTACTTCAGGCTGAACGGACCATGGAGGGAAAATCCGGCACGCTGATTGTGCTGTCCGGTGATGTTCCACTGATTACCTCCGCAACTCTTAAGCATCTGGTAAATCACCACGAATCGTTAGCCGCGTCCGCCACGCTTCTGACTGCCAAACTTGAGCGGCCGTATGGATACGGCCGCGTCGCTAGAAGTAAGGGTGTAATCGCACGGATTATTGAAGAGGCGGACGCATCGCCGGAACAGCGGCGCATTCAAGAAGTAAATGCTGGAATCTATGCTTTCGACCTTCAGCCTCTGTTTTCTGCTCTCCATGAAATCCCAGAAGCCGGCCCAAAACAAGAACGCTACCTCCCGGCTATCTTGAATGTTTATCATCGGCGCCGGCTTCGCGTCGAAAGCGCCGAATCCGAGAACCCCCACGAAATTCGGGGGGTCAACAGTCAAGCCGAACTAGCTGAAATGAGCAATCTAATGCGACAAATCAAAAATGAAGAACTAATGGCAGCTGGTGTGACAATTTTGGACCCTGCGACAACCTATATCGAACGAGATGTAGTGGTTGGCTCAGATACTGTAATTCATCCTGGGGTGACATTAGAGGGCCGAACCGTAATCGGTTCCCGTTGTGAACTCCATAGCGGGACCCGCATTCTCGACTCGTCGTTAGGAGATGAAGTAACAGTGAACAATCATTGCGTCATTATCGAATCGAGTATCGATACAGGTTCCCGTGTTGGTCCTTTCGCTCATCTCAGGCCTGACTCAACCCTCGGGAAGGGTGTGCGCGTAGGCAATTTCGTGGAGATAAAGAATTCAACGATCGGCACTGGTTCAAAAGCCAACCACCTCAGCTACGTCGGTGATGCGTTAGTAGCGGCGGGAGTAAACATCGGAGCCGGCACGATCACCTGTAACTACGACGGAGCCACCAAACACCAGACAACGCTAGAATCTGGTGTGTTTGTTGGAAGTGGCACACAGTTGGTGGCTCCAGTAACCGTCGGGCGTGGAGCTTACGTGGCAGCGGGCTCTTGTATCACTGATGATGTTCCCCCTGGCGCGCTTGGAATCGCTCGTGGTCGTCAAGCGAATAAGCTAAATTGGACAACAAAAGAAGACGCTGATTAACGTTCCTCAAGTCTAGGATAATAGTTAGCCATGTGCGGCATTATCGGCTACCTCGGTACTAAATCCCCGGTGCCCATTCTGATCGAAGGGCTTCGAAAATTGGCGTACCGAGGCTACGACTCGGCAGGAATTGCCCTTGTGAAAGATGGGGAAATTGAAGTACGTCGAAGTGCAGGAAAACTCGCTCGTCTTGAACATATTGTACGGACAGAACCCATCGATGGTGACTACGGTGTCGGCCACACAAGATGGGCGACCCACGGCCGTCCCACTGAAGAAAATGCTCACCCGCATCGAGATTGCTCCGGACGACTTGTCGTGGTGCACAATGGAATTATTGAGAATTACGTCGAACTCAAGAGACAGTTGCAAGCCTCCAATCATGTTTTCGAGACTGATACCGACACCGAAGTAATCGCACACCTCGTCGAACACGAACTCCAGCAGGATGGTCTCGAAAATGCAGTACGCCGATCATTAAAACAACTTCGTGGTCTATTTGGGATGGTGTTGATCCACGCGGAAGATCCCCAGAAAATTGTTGCGGTCCGTAACGGTCCACCACTTGTGGTCGGATTCGGAGACCACGAATTTCTCGTGGCATCGGATGTACCAGCAATTCTTGGGCATACACGTGATGTCGTCTTCCTTGGCGACGAAGAAATGGCAGTGATTACGACCGATGGCGTCGAGTTCTCCGACTACGCGGGCCACCGTGTGTCGAAACCAACACAACGGGTCCTATGGGACCCCGTCATGGCAGAAAAATCAGGCTATAAGCACTTTATGTTGAAGGAGATCTTTGAACAACCGAGAGCCCTCCAAGAAACAGTGCTTGGCCGTGTCTCCGGAGAACATTCAGACATTCATCTTGGTGAATTAGACATTCCGCACGAGACATTGCGTGCGATCGAACAGGTCGTCATCATTGGATGTGGCACATCTTGGCATGCTGCGCTCATCGGAAAATTTCTGATTGAGACACTGGCACGCATACGAGTCGAAGTTGATTACGGTTCTGAGTATCGCTACCGTGATCCCCTAAGCGGTACAAACACCTTGGCAGTCGTAATCACTCAATCTGGAGAGACTGCCGACACTCTCGCGGCGCTTCGCGAGGCGCGGTCCAAGGGTGCTACAAGTATCGCCATCTGCAACGTTGTTGGCAGCATGGCCACACGTGAAGCCGACGGCACAATCTATACACATGCGGGCCCAGAAATCGGTGTCGCCTCGACCAAAGCCTTCACGTCTCAAATCGTGGCCCTCGAACTCCTCGCCCTCTATCTAGCAAACATACGTGAAACCCTTTCACCGGATGAAAGCCTCCATCACATTCAGGCATTGACCAAGATGCCAGAACTATTGGAACAAACCCTAAAAACGGACCCACTGATTTCCGTGATCGCCAAAAAATTCTACCGAAGTACTAACTTCCTATATCTGGGCCGTGGTATCAACTATCCGATTGCTCTCGAAGGCGCCCTGAAATTGAAGGAAATCTCTTATATCCACGCCGAAGGCTACCCTGGCGGGGAAATGAAACACGGCCCCATTGCATTAATCGATGAGAACCTGCCGGTTGTCGCTATTGTTCCAGACGACCATGTCTTTCCTAAGATGTTCACCAATGTACAAGAAGCCAAAACGCGGCTCGCATCAATTATTGTAGTAACGGACGCCGACCCCAGTAAATTCGATGCCATACTCGATCCCCAACAGGATTGCGTCATTTCTGTGCCATCCCTTCACCCGTTACTCTCTCCGGTTCTGATGGTCGTCCCCTTGCAACTGCTCGCGTATCACATCGCCGTACTTCGGGGCTGCGACGTGGACCAACCCAGAAATTTAGCTAAAAGCGTCACGGTCGAGTAGTTTCGAACAGTGATTAAAAAGGAGAAAATTATGGAAGTGAATTTTTACATTTGGTTAGTTCTTACGATTGCTGTGACAGCATATGCGGGGATTTTGCTTGTAAGATGGCAAAAGAAGCAAGATGCAAAAAAACAATCTCTCGAAAACTAAATCACCGTTCCAAAACACTCCGTAACGGTGGAGTAGAAGGGCATGCCAAATTAATTGTGTGTATTGGATGAGATTGACGTTACTCGTCTCAAGAATTTAGATGAGCTTCGTTGACGAACTCAACCCAGAACAACGCGAAGCCGTTTTGCATCGCGACGGTCCCTTATTGATTCTCGCCGGTGCGGGCTCCGGCAAAACCCGTGTCATCTGTTATCGCTTGGCTTACCTGATCGGCAATGGTCACGCCGACGCTTCCCAAGTACTCGCCGTCACGTTCACGAACAAAGCAGCTGAAGAAATGCGTGGCCGCGTGGAAAAGTTGCTCGGGTCACAACGTTCCAATCTCTGGATTTCGACATTCCACTCCTTCTGCGCGCGGCTGCTTCGGCGCGAAGCTCCACAAATTGGTCTGACGCGAGACTTCGTAATCTACGACTCAGTGGACCAGCTTTCGGCCATCCGCCAAGCTATGAAAAGTCTCAATATCGACGAAAAACTTACTCCTCCCCGCACAATGCTTTCCCGGATCAGTTACGCCAAGAACCAGCTCGAGAACGCGAACGATATCCGAGAAGCGGGACTCACGTTCGCGGATGAGCAGCTTGCCCGTGTTTACGAACGCTACGCTCACACCCTTGTCCAGAGTAACGCACTAGACTTCGACGACCTCCTTCTAAGAACCGTAACTCTGTTCGACACTTCAGCTGATGCTCGGGCTCGATACAGCGAGCGCTTCCGCTTCGTAATGGTTGATGAATACCAAGACACGAACAGGCCTCAGTACCTATTGGTTCGACACCTGACTGCCACACACCGAAACATCTGCGTTGTCGGAGACCCCGACCAATCCATCTACAAATGGCGTGGCGCCGATTTGCGGAATATCCTCGATTTTGAAACAGACTTTCCGGAAACAAAAGTCGTTCGTCTCGAACGCAATTATCGATCGACTCAAGTCATTCTCGACGCTGCGTCGGAGATCATCAGCCGCAACACAAATCGCAAGGCAAAGCGCCTGTGGACAGACCGGGAGGGAGGCGCACTTATCATCTGCCATAGAGCCCACGATGAACTCGCGGAAGCAGATTTTATCGTTACGAAACTCCGTGCTGCACTTTTAGCAGACATCTCAACAGTAGCGGTGCTTTATCGAACGAACGCACTCTCACGGTCTATCGAGGATGCTCTTATTCGTGAGGGAATGTCTTATAAAATCGTCGGCGGCGTCCGCTTTTACGAACGGAAGGAAGTCAAGGATGCCCTAGCATATCTCAAATTGCTACTAAACCCGGACGATGACGTTAGTCTCCGAAGAGTGATCAACGTGCCACCCAGAGGAATTGGAAAAGGCGTCATGGAAGGCCTAGAACACGTAGCCCTCCAGCCAGGACACAACACTCCTCTGCTGAACATTGGACAGGAAACTCAACCCAATTCATCATCCCTCTGGTCAAAGGTTATTCGTGTGACCAATGAGCCATTATTACCGACCCGAGCGACCTCAGCGGTAAAGCGGTTTCAAGAAATGATGACGTCGCTCACGGCTTCGATCAGCGAGAAATCAGCGTCTGAAGCGCTCGCAGCTGCTCTTGATCAAACCAGTTATCTTGAAACGCTACGGAAAGACGGCAGTGAGGAGTCAGAAAATCGATTGTCTAACCTCATGGAATTGGTTTCAGCTGCTCGTGACTACGAAGTTCGGGAGGCTGACGCCAGTCTCGGCGGTTTTGTCGACCAGCTTTCTCTCCTCTCCCAAGCTGACGAAGAAGAAGGTTCACGTGATGCTCCTATTTGGCTTATGACCATCCACGCAGCAAAGGGACTAGAGTTTCCATTAGTGGTAATCGCTGGCATGGAAGATGGCCTATTTCCTCATGCCCGCGCTTTAGACAGCGACGAAGATCTCGAAGAAGAAAGACGTCTGTGCTACGTCGGAATGACACGAGCCCAGTCACAATTGATGTTAACCGGAGCGGCTCGTCGCCGCGTTTTCGGGGAATACCACAACACCGACCCATCTCGCTTCTTTCTTGAGATTCCAAGCCATCTGGCAGAAGTGGTCGAACCAATCCTTCCGCAGACTATCTACGGGTCAGCCACCGCCAACAGCCATCGGCAATCAACCAGAAAACGCCGCCGTTGGAGTGAATCCGACGAGGCGCCGCCTACGCTTTACGATGACGCCTCAGAAGACCAGTCCTACGGTGGAATCTCTCCAGGCGCTCGTGTGTCTCACGCCACCTTCGGTGTCGGGACGGTGGTACGAATAGAACCGATGCCAACCGACGCCAAGATCATTGTTCGTTTCGATACTGTTGGCGAAAAAAAGTTATTTGCGCGTTTCGCAGACCTAAAAGCCCTCTAATAAGCTTAAGATTTTCATTGTCCGAGTTGTACTCATACGCTGTGCAAAGTAGAATCTCCCAATGAGGCGACTCGCCGCCTTCCTCATCCTTTTCGTTTTCTGGCTGATTCTCTCTGGCCACATGGACCCGTTACACCTAGGGCTCGGTTTAATCTGCAGTTTATTTGTAACACTTTATTCGTCAGATTTTTTCTTTCGAAACCACACTTCGTCAAATCCTGCATTAATGGTTTGGAGGGCTATAGGTTTTATTCCATGGCTTGTCTACCAGATAGTGTTAGCGAATCTTCATGTCGCGTATCTCGTCGTTTTTCCGAAAAAGATTCAGCCGAAGATGGTTCGTTTTAAGACGCATCTAACGGATGAGCTTTCACTAGTCACGTTGGCAAACTCCATTACGTTGACACCTGGAACCATCACGGTCGATATAGAGGACGGAGAGTTTTGCGTACACGTTCTTGCGGACAAATTTGCGCGAGATTTACTCAGCGGTGATATGGAACGTCGCGTTGCCCATATTTTTTTTGAGACAGACCGCTTGCCTTCAACAGTGAAACATATCAACGACAGAAATCATTAGATGCACACGTTTTTTCTTACCGCCGCATTACTAATCCTTGGGACGATCCTGCTGTGTCTCTATCGTGTTCTATGGGGCCCCTCAATTATTGACCGGATCGTCGCCGCCAATATCATTGGCACGAAGACGATCGTAATCATTCTTTTTACTGGTCACATCTTCAACCGCGTCGAGTTTTTCATCGACATCGCTATCGTCTATGCCCTCATCAACTTTATCGGCACGCTAGGCTTTGCGAAATATTTCGAACAGAAGGACCATACAAAGCCTGAGGCTTCGAAGTGAATATCGTCACAGTGGTCCTGATTTGTACCGGAATTTTTTTCTTGTTGACTGGAGCCGTCGGCATTGTAAGGTTCACTGACACCTATTCTCGGATGCACGCGGCTGGAAAATGTGACACCTTAGGTCTGCTACTGGTGCTCATCGGTCTCGCGTGTTACCAAGGCATCGGAACTACAGGCCTTAAAATTTTCTTGATTGCCGCATTCGTTTTCCTGACCAGTCCCACGGCAACACATGTAATTGCTCGCGCCGCTCTCAAACATCACTTCACAGTATTTCCGAAAGAGGGCCCGTAAAAAATCATGGTTTGGGAACTCGACGTCGTTCTCCTGGTCCTCGCTGTTGTGAGCGCTTTGAGTGCTGTTGCCGCTAGAGACCTACTAGTATCGGTGATCTTACTTGGCACATTTGGGATGTTCATGTGTTTGGTGTGGCTCGAAATGGGTGCAGTCGACGTGGCATTTACTGAGGCGGCTGTCGGCGCTGGAATTACCACTGTCTTCTTCATCGTAACGATTCTTAAAACTGCAAGGATGAGTAAAGATTGAAGTTCCTACCGTTCATCGCAACCAGTTTTACTGGCTTGTTGTTACTCATCGGTTCGGCCGATCTGCCATTCACGGCTGACCCTCTGTCTCCGCCTAACACCCACGTATCGCCCCGTTATATCGAACAGGGGTACGCGGAAACTAATGTGCCCAATATGGTCACTGCCGTTCTGGCAGACTACAGAAGTTTCGACACGCTCGGCGAGGTTACGGCCATCTTCGCAGCAGCAATGGCCGTCTTGCTGATTCTTCGAACTAAGGAAAACTGAGAGACAACGTGATCACCACACAAAGAAGCTCCGTTGCCAGAACTACTTCTAGGCTACTGATCCCATTCATTCAGTTGTTCGGCCTCTATGTCATCATGCATGGTCACAGCAGTCCAGGTGGAGGATTTCAAGGAGGCGTGATCTTGGCGTCCAGTTTCATCTTGATGGCCATTGGAATTGACCTCGCAGAGGTCAAACGCCGATTCCCGCCTTTGGTTCTCGCAACATTTACGAGTTTCGGGGTTCTTCTCTACGCGACTATTGGTATGTTGAGCCTCACACTCGGCGCAAACTTCCTCGATTACGGCGTGATTCCTATACCTGATGCGAGGAGTGTGGGCATGCTCGGAATCGAAATCGGTGTTGGTATTACTGTCACTGCCTCAATAGTGTTGATTTTTTACGAGTTAATTACATTTAAGTAGGAGATATGTCCGACAGCTTTCTCTTAACAGTGCCCTTCAATATCGTTATCTACATCGTCCTCATGATGATTGGATTTTATGCCATGACTGGCAAGAAAAATTTCATCAAAAAGCTCGTCGGTATGAACATTTTTCAGTGGTCCATCATTTTATTTGTCGTATCACTAGGTGCCAAACGAGGTGCAACAATTCCTATTGTCGTTCACACAACTCCACAGAATCATGACTCTCTTTCCATGAGTGCACTCGAAGCCGCACACTACATTAATCCCTTGCCGCACGTGCTTATGCTGACCGCGATCGTCGTTGGGTTGGCAACCACTAGCGTTGGACTGGCACTACTGTTACGGATTCACAGCCGGTACGGAACTCTGGAAGAGGATGAGCTTCTTGACCGGATCAAAACTTCGGAATGAGTGTCCATCAGCACGCAGCTCCGGCCCTTATAATCGCCTGTCCACTGATCACTTCCTTTGTTCTGCCGTTGTTGGGGCGATGGGACCGACGGGTCGTGCTTCCAGTGACTCTCACCGCACTTATCGCTTCGTCGATTGGTTCGGTTACGGCGGCACATATCGTCCTCACTCAAGGACCGATGGATTATTTCTGGGGCGGCTGGGAACCGCCTTGGGGCATCGCGTTTCGAATAGACCACCTCGCAGCATTGATGCTGCTTCTACTCTGCGTGATCGCTCTTGCGATTGCTATCTTTTCGCATCGCAGCATCCTAAAAGAGCGCCCGGATAGTTACGTACTCTTTTACACCGTGTACCTCCTGCTAATCAGCGGATTACTGGGAATCGTCACCACGGCGGATCTTTTTAACCTCTATGTTTTTCTAGAGATTGCATCAATAGCAAGTTATGCGCTGGTTTCATTGGGCAGTGGCCCAGCAGTCGTTTCCGCTTTCCGTTACGTAATTCTCGGCACCATCGGAGCAGCCTTTTATCTGCTTTCGGTTGGCTACTTCTACAGCGTCACGGGCTCTCTGAACATGGAAGACCTAGCACACCTTCTTCCAGAGCTCTACTCATCAAATGCTGTTCGGGTGGGTTTCGCGTTCTTCGTTGTGGGTATGGCGATCAAAATGGCTCTTTTCCCCATGCACTCTTGGCTACCAGGCGCCTATACAGACGCACCATCCGCCGTTAGCGCTCTCATTTCTGCGACGACCACAAAGGTGGCAGCCTACATTCTTTTACGCGTTAGTTTTTTCGTGTTCGAACCACAATTTTTTGTCCACTTCTTTCCCGTAGCCACATTACTAACTTGGATGGGCGCCATCGCGATGGTCCTAGGATCGATACTCGCGATCTCGCAGTCGGACCTAAAGCGGATGCTGGCATACTCGTCGGTGGCGCAAATCGGTTACATCGTTCTCGGGTTAGGTCTGGCCAATGAAATGGGCTTGACAGGAAGCCTGTTGCACCTAGTCAACCATGCACTTACGAAAGGCGGTCTATTTCTTGTGGTTGGGGCGATTATTTATCGCACCGGCTTACGGGAAATTCAACAACTTCGAAATCTTGCTCGCCGAATGCCGTGGACTGCTGCCGCGTTTACCTTGGCAGCAGGATCAATTATAGGGATCCCTCCATTTGGTGGATTCTTTAGCAAGCTGTATCTAATCTTAGGCGCTATCAACAGTGGACAATGGGGGTTAATTGGCGCCGTCCTCCTCAGCAGTCTTCTCGCTCTCTTCTACTTTTCGAATGTCATCCGCTATTTGTATCTCTCGCCTAAGTCTTCAGAGAACGACAGTCACGAAGAACTACTCGATGAGAAAGTCCATCTACTTCGACACGACAATGTGCCCTTGTCGATGCTCGTGCCTATGATTATTTTGATCACCGGAACGATCTTTCTTGGTTTATTCAACGGCAGCATCGTCTCTAGCTTCATTGAACCTATCGTCCCAGAGAGTATTCTCCAATGAATGTAACGAACGCCATTTTAGCGGCATGGGCTTCGTTCCTCATCCCAATCATTGGTTCCGCCATCATCCCGATTGTTGGAAAATTAGACAAAAGGGCAGCCGACCTATTCGCTTTGCTGCTTTCGTTTCTCTCGGCAGTGGCGACTTTACTTCTACTGCCGCATCTTCTACAGCCCGTCGCTTTACCGTATGAGGGTAACCTCCTTTGGCTTGAAACACCGATCCGAATAAACGTGGGCGTTCTAATCGACCAGCTCAGCATCATCATGGCTAACGTTGTAGCCGTAGTGAGTTTCATCATCATGGTCTACTGCCATGGTTACATGAAGGGGGAATCCTCAAGGCTTCGATTTTGGATGTGGATGAACACATTTATTGGGTCCATGTTATTGCTCATTCTTTCCAATAACTTTCTTACCCTCTTTGTTGGCTGGAAACTCGTCGGCATCTGTAGTTACGGTCTGATTGGCTATTACTACCAAGACAACCGGGATTACTGGATTGGTGGACCAGCACCGAACGCGTTCGTAAAACCCTCCGAAGCCGGTCTAAAAGCACTGCTCGTGACTGGAGTGGGAGATATGTTTATGTTAGCCGGTATCTTCATCATGTACTTCTATGCCGGCACGTTGAACTTTCTAGAGCTGTACGACACAGCTCCGATCTGGCTCGCTGAAATGGCAGCAACCCCAGGCATGATCATCCTGGTTTCCTTGTTACTTCTGGCTGGACCCATGGGAAAGTCAGCACAGTTTCCTTTTCTAGAATGGCTGCCTGAGGCCATGGCCGGTCCAGGGCCAGTATCTGCCTTGATTCACGCTGCCACCATGGTCAAGAGTGGTGTTTATCTAGTAGCACGACTTGTTCCATTTTTTTACTACGGTTGGTGGATCGCAGGAATTGAAGAGGCCGCGTGGTTTTTCTACGTTACCGCATGGATTGGCGCTGGAACGGCTCTACTTGCAGCGACGCAAGGAATCGTAGCCGTCGAGTTAAAGAAAGTCCTCGCTTACTCGACGGCAAGCCAAATTGGTTACATGATGTTAGCGCTAGGCGTCTCAGGATTCGTGCCCGATCTACTCGTTACTGGCTACACATCCAGTCTCTTTCATCTCGTCAACCACGCAATGTTTAAGGCTTGCTTATTTCTCGCTGCTGGTACCGTTATCCACACTGTGCATTCCATCTACGTTCACAACATGGGAAATCTACGCAAATTCTTACCGTTCACGTGGGGGTGCACCTTAGTAGCAGCCATCTCACTCATCGGGCTGCCACCTTTTCCGGGATTCTGGAGTAAAGACGCGATACTACTCGTCACACTGGAGGCAAGCCCAACCCTATTTGTGTTCGGCCTCATCACTGCAGCATTAACGGCCTTCTATACCATCCGTGTTCTAGGGCTTGTGTTCCACGGTCAAGCCGCAGACACCGTGACAGAACACTTGAAGCATAACGACCACGACCCTGATGGTCACACATCCATGAAACTGGCGACTGGGAGTCTCGCAATCATAATTTTAGGAATCGGTTTCCTTGGACCGTTCCTTGAGGACTTTTTACGCCACAGTGTCGCGGGCGTGCTGCCCCTAGGGCTCACAACAATCGGAGCAGCTTCTACGGACAGCGAATCCTCCCATGGTTTGGTGATGGGTCTATCACTTATCTGCATTGCTGCCGGTGCTCTTCCGGCGTACGCCATTTATATTGCACGCACCTTCACGGCTAGTGCTCTTTTAGAGCGTTCGTTCCTGCTCAGAAAACTTCAAGCCATTTGCTGGAACCGCTGGGGGTTTGACCACGTTTACCATCGCCTCTTTGTTGATTCCGCTGCTCGTCTGGCGACGCTGGTCGCCGAGACCATCGAGGCACACTGGAACCAGTTCCTACACTTTCAGCTACCAAAATTTCTCCTTCAGCAAGCTGCGAGCGGAATTCAACGACTTCGAACCGAAACCGATGAACTCCGCTATAACGTCTCCTTTGTTCTTGCGCTGTTCTTCGGCTTGTTATTGGCCATGCTATTTCTGAATTTCAGCGGAAATTAATGATGCCCGGTCTGTTACTCCTGATTCTCCTCACGCCTTTAGCCGCAACTCTTCTCGTCGTTGTCGTCAATCGTCGCGGCCTTTGGGCTGGGTGGACAGCAACGGGCGTGATGATATTCACGATGGGCCTCGTATACCTTGCTGGTGTTTCGGTTTATTCCGGTTATGACCTAGTTGAAAACTATCTGGTCATTGCACCCAACATCCATCTTGGCCTTCATGCTGATGGACTCAGTGTCCCGATTCTAGGAGTCGTAATTCTTTTGTGCGCAGCTCTCACTTGTTACTCCGTGCGGTACATCGAACATCGGGTCTCTGTCCTGTACCAAAACGAATCCGCACAAACGCGCGCGAACTATTTTTCTCGCTTCTTCGCTTTACTGCCATTCTTTCCTTTTGGCTTCATCGGGACAATTCTGAGTACCAATCTCATTTCTTTGTATTTCTTTATGGAGGTTTTGACCATCACGTTGTTTTTTCTGATGGCCTCGTACGGATACCGGAACCGTATCCATGTGGCATTTATCAGCCTATCGTGGGGTATCACTGGAGCCCTGCTGTTTCTTACAGCCTCACTCATCGTCTATAGCCAGCTTGGAACCTTCGAAATTTCCGATTTGTCTAAGTTATCTGGCAATCCGCTCTTGCCCTTAGTTATCACGCTGTTTCTCGTCAGCCTCCTGATGAAGTTGGCAGTTCTACCATTCCACGTTTGGATGCCTTCGGTTCATGCTGAACACCCAACTTGCATCGCTGGGCTTTTAGCGATTTATGCGAACTTGGCACTCTACGTCATCATCCGGCTCCTTATCCTTCCGCTTCAACACGAACTTTCTGGCTTCGGATTTCCACTCATGGCACTCGCGTTAATCACGATGGTCTACGGTTCGCTGCTCGCGTTAGCCCAAACAGACATCAAACGTCTCGCTGCTTGTTCAACGATCAGTCAGATTGCCTATTCCGTGCTTGGGCTCGGTGCACTGACAAGTCTAAGTATCGAGGGCAGCCTAATGTTTTTCTTGAGTCACATCATGGGAAAGGCCGTTTTCTTTTCCGCAGCTGGCATTGTCGTCTACTCAACCGGTATCCGTGACATGCGAGAGCTCGGAGGCCTGGCACAAAAAATGCCTCTAACAGCAATTCTTTGGATCGTCGGAGCCATGATGCTCTCCGGGTTTCCGCCTTTTAGTAGCTTTGTCGCCGAATGGCTTATGTTCACCGGGATCTTTGAACGAGGATTACTTCACGGACCGGCTAGCTTAGCAATCGCAGTCGGTGGTGTTATTACTATTCTGCTAACAGTGGCCTATACGTTCGGGGCGGCCCGTCAAATTTTCTTTGGACCCTTGAATCCGGCTCTCGAAGAACGTAATCTGTCGGATCCGAGCTGGACAATGATCGCGCCATTGATCATCGTTGCGGGTCTTTCAGCGCTATTGGGAATTTATCCGCGGGTCTTTTTGGATATGTTGCACATCGTACTTGGTGATATCTAACGACCGCTCAGCCTACTCAGGTGTCCTGCCATGGTTGCAAGATGAGGATAACCCGATTACTAATAGGATCGGCACCTCGCACGGCACGCCCAAAAATTCGAAAAGCTGACAAATACCGAGTTCGTCCGAAGAAATGGCTTTCGCCAAACGCCTAGAGCTATAAAAAGTGGATAGCTTTCTATTCGATTGCGGTGATGATCCAGCGCCCATCAATGACGCCCTCTTCTCCACCTTCTAGTTCAACCTTCTGGAACGTAAACACCATCGTCCGCTCTTCGTCTTCGTCTCCTTTGGAGATATTCGCCGTTACTGTCACTTTTTTCGAGACTAGTTCGCCTTCGTACTCACGTACGTTAATTCGGGTTGACGGATCATAAGTGCTGGCGTCAGCGATAAGACTTTCTTCATTGAGAGCGGTTTGGGCATCAGAAAGTTTTCTTGAAAAAGCCCTTTCGTTGTCTCGCAATTCTCTCCAAGCGACCTGGACTTCTTCATCTCCTCGCGCAACGTCTTCTCCTTCACGTTCCGCTTCAATTACTCGAGCGATGTCCTCAAAAAACTCATCCTGATAAGCATTTTTTTCTTGGGCAAACGCATCTGCCTCTGATTCTAACTCCGCCAACACACCAGCGAATTCTCCCATCCGGAGCGGTCGGCGAGCCTCTTCGCTGACATTATCGATACTGGGACTTGATGCGATTCCATCCTCTTGCGGATCGAACGTCACCATCGACATGTTTCCGAGCGTCGTCTGGTCCGAGTACCGAGAGGCTTGAAAGAATCCTCGGACCAGAGTTGCCTCAGACCCTCCACCTCCACAGGCTCCCAGGAACCCACCACCAAGTAGCAATGAAAACGTTACAATTCCAGCGGACCTTATCGTTGAACGAGACATTGTGTCTGCCTCCTAATTACTGCACTATTGCCGAGGCGAAAGGCCGCGGCCTTCAAGTTTCTATGATTCAAGACTCTCAACAGTCTGCTCCACGTCGTCTGCTGTTTCCTCATCTCTCTCGACGAGCTTTGCCATCGAAACAACAACGTCCTTTTTCCCAATCTCGATCAGTCGAACCCCTTGTGTCGCCCGACCGATTGGACGAATATCGCGTGAAATCATCCTCAACATCTTGCCCTTCTGAGTGATCAGTATCAACTCATCATTTGGCTCGACACAGGTGATTCCGGCCACATGTCCATTCCGTGCGCTCGTCTGAATATTTATCATACCCAGTCCACCTCTCGATTGCACGCGGTATTCCTTCAGATCGGTACGTTTTCCATAACCATTTTCCGTCACTGTCAACACGGTTCCGCTTGGGTGTACTACCGTCATAGCAACCACTTCATCACCGTTACGGAGTCGAATTCCTCGGACACCGTAAGCTGTACGACCCATTGGCCTTACTGCTACTTCCCCAAACCGAATAGCTCTGCCCCTTCGAGTCCCAATAAAGATTTCCCCCTGGCCATCTGTTAGTTCCGCACCCACAACTTCATCGTCTGCCTTCTCGTCGATGCCCATGGCAACCACTCCGCCAGCCCTTCGATTCCGGAACGCATGTAAGTCCGTCTTCTTGATGACACCCCGCCGTGTGCCCATTACGACGAAACGCTCACCATCAGCCTCCGGAAATTCTCTAACTGTTTCCAGCGCGGCAATCCGTTCCTTAGGCGCCATAGCAACCAAATTAGCTACAGATTTGCCTTGGGCGGCCGGGCCGACATCAGGAATTTCATGGACCTTCAACCAATAGACCCTTCCTCGGTCAGAAAAGATAAGGATGTAGTCGTGCGTCGAAGCAACGAAAACATGCGTCAACAAATCTTCTTCCCTCGTCCGCATTCCGATCCGACCTTTGCCACCCCGGCCCTGTTGTCGATATTCCTTAATGGCCGTTCGTTTAATGTAGCCCTTCTTACTAACAGTTATCGCCATATCTTCCTCGGCGATCAGATCCTCCACGCGAAATTCACCAGTGGAATCGATAATTTCTGTCCGCCTATCATCTCCGTATTTTTCTTGAATTTCGCGAAGCTCACGAACAACAATGTCTCGCAAAAGCTTCTCGCTCTCGAGAATGGCACGTAGGCGATCAATTGTTTTAATTAACCCAGCCAGCTCATCAATTATCTTTTGGCGCTCAAGCCCTGTAAGCCGCTGTAACTGCATGTCTAAAATGGCTTGGGCTTGTTTCTGCGTGAGCTCAAATTGGTCGATAAGCCCGCCTCGCGCTTCCGCTGGCGATTTCGCCGAACGGATCAACTTGATAACCGCGTCTAGATGGTCTAACGCGACTCGGAGACCTTCGAGGATATGTGCTCGAGCCTCCGCTTTGCGAAGTTCATGCTCCGTACGACGGCGCACAACGTCACACCTAAACGCAAGAAAATGCTCAATGAGTTCAAGCAGAGACAACACTTGCGGCCGACCGGCCACAATCGCCAGCATAATGATGCCAAATGAACTCTGAAGGGACGTGTGTTTATATAACTTGTTGAGTACCACTTCTGGGACATCACCGCGTCTGATTTCAATTACGATACGCATCCCATCTCGGTCCGACTCATCCCGTAGGTCAACAATTCCTTCTATAACTTTCGTTCGAACGAGTTCAGCGATCTTTTCAACTAACCTTGCCTTATTCTCTTGGTATGGGATTTCGGTCACGACGATCGCGACACGTTCTTTCTTTGTGCGACCACTCCCACCGGCCTCAATCGATGTCCGTGCCCTCATTGTGAACGAACCACGACCGGTGCGATACGCTTGGTCAATGCCGTCTCTTCCGACGATGAAGCCAGCCGTCGGTAAATCAGGCCCTGGAATGATGCGTAAAAGCTGTCCGGTTTTCTCTTCATCCGATTCGGTCGCATGCTCGGCAACCCAGACTAGACCGTCAATTACCTCGCGAAGGTTATGAGGCGGGATCTTGGTCGTCATGCCAACAGCGATGCCCGATGTTCCGTTGACCAAAAGGTTTGGGTACGGCGCCGGAAGAACAGTCGGTTCTTCACTGGTTTCGTCGTAGTTGGGGACAAAATCGACCGTTTCCTTGTCGAGGTCCGCCATCAAGTCATCGGCAAGCCTATCGAGCCTAGCCTCGGTATACCGCATCGCTGCCGGCGGGTCACCATCGACCGACCCAAAGTTCCCTTGGCTATCAACGAGCGGATACCGCATGTTGAACGGTTGTGCAAGTCTTACAAGTGTGTCGTAGATCGAAGCATCACCGTGAGGATGAAAGTTGCCCATCACCTCACCGACAATTTTGGCGCACTTACGATACGTACGATTTGAAGCCAACCCCATCGTTCGCATTCCGTAAATGACTCGCCGATGAGCAGGCTTCATCCCATCCCGAACGTCTGGCAACGCCCGACCAATGATCACACTCATGGCATAGTCGATGAACGACCGGCGCATTTCATCTTCGATAGTGACCGGCAAAGCCGGGTTTTCTTTATCTGACATGAAAGAAAAATTCAGAGTGAAAGATTGACCACGTATGTCGCATTAGACATCCAGGTTCGTAACATCTAAAGCGTTCTCCTGAATGTATTTGCGGCGAGGTTCGACCTGATCGCCCATCAATGTGGTGAACACCTGGTCAGCCGCTGCATCGTCTTCGGCGCGTACCTGGAGCAACGTTCGAACATCCGGCTTCATCGTCGTCGCCCAGAGTTGGTCAGGGTTCATTTCGCCGAGCCCCTTATACCGATTGACCGAAACCCCTCGTTTGCCAGCGGAGATAAAATGGTGAACCAAGTCATCGAACGAACTGATTGGAACTGCGTGTTCAGACACCACTGCACTTGAAGCGTTAGATTTAGCAGCTCCGTCGTCTATCCTCGAATCATCGACCACACCAGAGTCGAGCTCGGACATCGGTTCGTCTTCATCACTCACATTAGGAGAATGATTAGCGACCGTCTCCACTACCATCGGTCCACGGAGTTCACTAATCTCAGAATGGGCGTCTAGCAAGGCTCGATAGTCTGGAGTTTCAACGAACTCGACTCCTACCTCTTCTCGGCTTGGGTAACCCGCTGTTCTATCCTCAATCGCAAGTAGAAACGTATTG
>Ga0310123_10001147_pt1 | contig 22538 bp, 25 predicted proteins | sample CB6_AW_1057_MG_FD_203505 | JGI IMG/M metagenome (GOLD analysis project Ga0310123, IMG submission 203505) | Marine microbial communities from Western Arctic Ocean, Canada - CB6_AW_1057 | ecosystem: Environmental > Aquatic > Marine > Oceanic | place: Canada: Western Arctic Ocean | collected... | reverse complement strand
GCATTGCCGACGCCACCAGCGCCGTGGGCACGACCGTGTAGAGGCGGCCGATCGATTCTCGGAGTCTCCGCTTGAGGTGCACCATCGACCGCCGTTCGTCGGGGTCATAGTCTGATAACTGTATCGGAGCGCCGAAGCTGACGATGGCTCGGCTCTGGTAGCCGACCGCGTATCGGAGCATCTCCGCTGCCTCGCGCGCAAACGGACGCTGCTGGCGCTTGATCCGCTGCCTGGAGAGGATGAAATCCTCGAGAACCAGGTCGTAGGCGATGGCGACGGGAACGACCACGACGTCGGTCCGTCGCGCTTGGGCTGCCGCGTGAAGTAGCCCGGTTTTGAACGGCTTCAGCTCTCCGCTGTAGCTCCGCCCTCCTTCTAGATACAGGAAGAGGTCGGACCGCTGAAGCATCTCGGTGACATACGCCTTGAGAGTGGCGAGGTAGAGCGGGTCTTTCGCCTCCCGCCGGATCGGAATCGCACCGATGACGTGGCGCTGAATCAATCCAAGCGCACCTCCGAAGAGGTTGATGCCAGCGGCGATAACCGGCGGACGGATGCCGTGGTCATCGAGGAGGAGTGGTTGAACGAGGTAGTCCGTATGGCTCTTGTGATTCGACGCGTAGATCACGCGCCCTTGACGGGTTGCCGAATGTGCGATCTCTACGTGTGCTTGCTGACGGTCTATCTTGCGGAGCAGCGGGTAGAGGGGATGCTGCAGAGCCCGATACATCCGGTAGCGCTGAGTGGTCCGAAGCTCATCGAGGTAGCGTTGGACGCGTTCCTGCGCCTGACGGGGGCTCTCGCCGTCGCCCCCCTGCAGGTGGCGAGCCACTTCTTCGCGACCGAGCACCGCCTGGGTTATCTCATCCTGCGGCACGCGCGAACTATACCACCCAGGGCACGGTAGGGTCTTCGGCTCTTATGGAGCCACGGTGATCGTGGTTGGGCGAGAGAGCCGCACCGTGAGCGTGGCGCCCGCGACCAGCGTCGCGGCCTCACCATCACCGGCCATCGCCGCCGCGCTTCCGCCCGCGGCACCGGCTGCTCCGCCAATGGCTGCCCCACGGCCGCCCCCGAAAATCGCTCCCAGAATCGCTCCGCCGATTGCGGCGCCGCCGATCTTGGCGGCGCTCTTACCGCCACGTGCCTGGCCCTCTCGATACACCGTCTCAGTCACGACCGGAACCTCGATGACGTCGTCGAGGACGACCGTGTGAAACCGCACACCGAGGCGGGAGGCCCCCTTGAACTGGCCAGCCCGCTCCACGAGTACGACGGACCCGAGCATCCGCGTGCCGGCCGGGATGGCGACCCGGTCGCTCACCATCACGTCTCGGGTAACCCTCGCTCGGACATCGTCTTCGACCTCTGCGGTGTCGGTGGAAACCGGTGTGTCGACCTGTAGACCGATGACCGAGTTGGCGGTGAGCACGAGTTCCTCGAAAACCAGCGGTGGCTCTTCAGGGGGCAGCGTGGACCCGAGCGACTCTCGGGCTACCGTTCGCAGACTCACCTGGTCGGGCTGTCCCGACTCGTCGTCATCTGCATCTGCGTCTCGGCTTGGCCAGGGTTTCGACAGTCGCTCCCAGCCGGGAGCCTCCAGGAGGTCACGCGCACTGGTCCGAGGCGCTGATTGCGGGCGATCACGATCGGTCGCAGAGGGCAACGGCGAGCCGTCCTGAGCTCCTGGCCCTGACGTGGATCGATTCGCGTCGGAGCGACGCGTCTCATGTTCGGGTGTGGACGATCGCGGCGGTGTTGCGCGCGGAGTCTGGGCCGGCACACGTGCGGCATCAGTCGCGGGTGGGTCCTCGGCCTCGTCGCTGATGACCTCCTCCGTGGCTTCGACGGCTTGGGTGGCGGCTGACAAGCCAGTGTCACTTTCGGAGTCGGTGGCGTCTTCGCCATCTGCAGGGTCGATGACGACGTCAATAGGCGGGGAGCCGGGATGGTCGGCAAAGGTTCCCGTGGGCTCCTCTATAGCTGCCCGGTTGTCCCGAACTGCCAGATATGCGCCGGCGCCGGCTGCGGCGATGACGAGGGCGGCCAACGCGGTGAGGGCAATCGGTTTGACTACCATTGGGAGACACTCCTCTTTCCTCAAAAGAAAGAGCAATCGTCGTGCCGATTCGGGCTTCCGGATTATGCCTTTTTTTGCGCGCCTTTTGACAGCCCGGTGGATTTTGGCGTCTCCATCAGGGACGTTCTGTCACCCGGAGGTGACTCTCGGCTATCTACCCGGGTTCTCAGAGGGACCATGAGATAGAATATGCAGCGCCTCCGGCGCAGGGTCTACGTTCTCCGGGACTCCTCGCGCGATTCTGAAACCGGGGCGCACGTAGTCTAAGTCTCGATTTGGCCACACGAGTGCCGCCACACGGAAGCAAGAACCCCAGCCTCGCACCGCGGGTCGTGGCCGCGCTCGGTCTGCTTTTCGTTTTCCTGATTGGCGTTCGGGGGCTGGGAAGCGGATTCCAGCTGCTGGGCGGAGACCTGGTCCAGGGCCTCTTTGCCGCGACCGAGAACCCGTTTATCGGACTGGTTGTCGGACTGCTCGCAACCACGATCGTCCAGAGTTCGTCGGTCACGACGTCGATAATCGTCGGTTTGGTCGCCGCCCCAGAGAACCCACTCCCCTTGGCCAATGCGATCCCGATGGTCATGGGAGCGAACATCGGAACGACGGTGACTGCGACAATGGTCTCACTGGCCCACCTGAGCCGCCAGAGGGAATTTGAGCGGGCGTTCCCCGTCGCAGTCTGCCACGACGTCTTCAACTACATAGCCGTGCTCGTACTTCTACCCCTGGAGATGACGACGGGCTATCTGCAGCGATCCGCCATCTGGTGCGCGGGCTTTCTCAGTGGTTTCGGAGGACTGGAGTATGAGAGTCCTCTCAAATCGGCGCTGAACCTGGGATTCGCTCCGGTTGCAGCGGCCGGTGACATGTTTTCCGCCCAGGGAGGGCAGGCGGTCTTCTTGATCGTTGTGAGCGCGGCTTTCATCTTCTCGGCACTGTTCCTGCTGGTCAAGGTACTGCGGGCGGCTGTTCATTCCCGGGTCGAGGGGGCAATCGGCAGAGTTTTGGGGTCAGGCGGAGCGATCTCGATCCTTGTTGGCATCGTCGTCACGGTCATGTTCCAATCGAGCTCCATCACGACATCACTACTCGTGCCCCTGGGCGGTGCCGGACTCCTCACACTGGAGCAGGCGCTCCCGGTCACCATCGGTGCCAACATTGGGACAACCGTCACGGCGCTACTGGCCGCGCTGGCTGTTTCTGGTCCAAACGCCACCGCCGGACTCGAAATCGCACTGGTGCACATGCTCTTCAACCTGAGTGGGTTGATTCTGATCTATCCGGTGAAGGCGATTCGGAGAGTGCCCCTCAGCGCTGCGCGCGGGCTCACACGCGTTGCCATTCGTTCCAGGAGGCTCACCGTCGTGTGGATCGCCCTGTTGTTTTACGGTCTGCCCGTGCTCTGCATCGCTATCAGCCGCGCGGTTCAGTAACCAGAAAGGATATCGAATCATGCTTCGCGAATTGCTCAGTATCTTCCGAGCGAGCGATCCACTTGCCGACGTCGGCGACAACTTCGCACGGATGCTGAAGCTGACGCACGACATGAACCTCGCGGCCGGCCAGATCTTCTTCGGGGAGGAGCGTCGGAAGACCGAGCGAAATCGGATCTACGAGTTGGACGGCGAGGTCAACGAGCTTGAACGAACGATTCGCCGGCAGGTCGTGACCCACCTCGCTGTGGCCAGCAATGATACCGACCTGCCATATTCGTTGTTGTTGATCAGCCTGATCAAGGATGTCGAGAGGCTCGGGGACTACGCAAAGAACTTGGCCGAACTCGCCGACATTCGCCCCGAGCTTCTCCCCGAGGGCTCTGCCCTCAGCGAGCTGGTGAGTATTCGGAAACGAGTTGAGATCGCCTTCCAGTCGTGTGCGGAGGTTTTCGTTGGCTCCCGAAAGGACAAGGCGGCAGAGTTGATCCGGCAGGGGCGAGAGACGGCACGACGTTGTGACCGACTGATCTCGGATATTGGTGGCAGTGATTACGACGCCGCGACGACCACAGCGTTCATCCTCGGCACCCGCTACTACAAGCGGATCGGCGGGCACGTCCTGAACGTACTGTCGAGCGTCGTCATGCCCCTGGACAAGGTCGACTACTACGACGAAGACGAGTCACCCAAGCGCGATTCCAAGTAGCGGATGTGAGCAAACGAATCACGAGGGCGCTCCACTGGTGAGAAGAACAGCGCACGTCGTCGTCATCGGTGCCGGTGTGATCGGATGCGCTGTGGCCTACGAGATTGCCCGGCGGGGCGGGCGTGTTCGCGTGATCGACCGGCGTGACGTGGGCAAGGGATCGACGCAGGCTTCCGCGGGTGTCCTGGCGCCATACCTCACCGCTCACGAGGGCAGCCCGATCCTCGGTCTCGGTGCGCGAAGTTTGGCCCTCTACGACGAGTTCGTGTCGCGCGTGGTGGAGGACTCGGGCTCGACCGTTCAGTATGTGCGGAGCGGCACGCTGGAAGTCGCATTGAATGCTCAGGAAGCCGGGAAGCTCGAGGCAGTACAGCGTGTCTACGCTGAGATGGGAGCGGAGGTCGAGTTCCTCGACCAGAACGCCGTGCATGCGGCCGAGCCGCAGCTCTCCGAGGACATCCAGGCCGGTCTTGCGGTGGGTGGCCACGGGTATGTCGCTGCAGCCGACTTGACCAAGGCCTTGCGCCGAGCCGCCGGTGCCTACGGTGTGACGTTCGCTGCGGCGACCTCTGCGACCAGGATCTTGAGCGTTGGCGGTTCAATGAGGGTTGAGACGGGGGCTGAAAACCTGTCGTGCGATGCTGTCGTCATGGCGGCCGGGAGCTGGTCGGGCCAGGTCGAGGCCGAAGGCGAGGAGCCGGTCCCTATCCGTCCAGTTCGTGGCCAGCTCCTGCACCTGGATTGGCCCATGTCCCCCCCCGACCGAGTCATCTGGACGGACAGGTGCTATCTCGTTCCCTGGAACGACGGTTCCGTCCTCGTCGGCGCGACCGTTGAAGAGGTGGGCTTTGATGAACGGGCGACCGTGGCCGGCGTGCAGGAGCTCCTGGGGCTTGCGTGTAGAGTGGCGCCGAACGCTGGGAAGGCCTGGTTCCGGGACGTCCGCGTTGGCCTGAGGCCCGGGACACCCGACAACCTCCCGGCGATCGGACCGTCGCCGAACCTTCCGGGTTTGATTTACGCGACCGGTCACTTTCGGAACGGCGTGCTGCTGGCGCCGCTGACGGCGGCGATGGTGGCCGACCTCGTGCTAGATGAGAAGCGCGACGCCGCGCTTGACGCCACCGCGCCGGGCAGATTCAAACCGGACTGAGCCGGCGAGCGTATCGCTTTCCTGCGCGCCAGACGGGACCTAGGGTATGAAGCTCAAGCACTCCTACAGTGCCCGTGAGGTGGCGGCGCTGACCGGGCTGACCGCCCGCCAGCTGCAATGGTGGGACTCGCGTCGGTTGTTCACGGCGACCGTTGCGTCGCGAAGGACCGAGGCGGGCGGGTTCACAGAGCGTCGCTATTCTCCGGTCGACCTATACGAGCTTCTGGCCCTGGCCGATCTCCGTCGGAAAGGCTTTACGGTTCAAAAGATTCGAACGATCCTGACGGTATTGCGCGAGCAGTTCGGTATTCGGCTGTTCGATGCGCTCGGTGATGAAGGGCCGGTGACACTCCTGACCGATGGTCGCGACGTGTATGCCAAGTCGGAGACGGGAGAGTTCTTCAACTTGCTGTGTTCGCCGGACCAGCCGCTGTTGGTCGTTGGTGACGACGCCCAGCTGAAGGAACTCAGCGCGCGTACGCGGCCACGGAGGAAGAAGAGCAAGAAAAAGAAGAAGCCCGACGCAAAATAATAGCCTATCGTCGGCTGCGTAACTGGTGAACCAGTTGCGCCCCGCAGGCGGTTCGCCGGCTGCTTTTTCGTGCGCGAGGTCCGGGGTATCAAAACTATGGAGCAGGTTCAGGTGACGCTGCCCGTCCGCCGGTTCGGTGAGACCTCACGTCGAGACGCTTGGTGGGTGCAGCCGGTTGCGGTGGTGGCGGGGTTGGGAACGGCCATCGCCTATACGACGTGGGCCGCTTTTCAGGGAGAGTACTACGCCCACCTCGGCTATCTGTCACCTCTCTATTCGCCCGAGCTGTTCGGCAGTTCACCGCATGCGTGGTTCGGACCGCAGCCCGGCTGGTGGCCTGGATTCCTGCCCTTTTCGCCTGCGGTGCTCATTCTTGGCGCCCCGGCCGGCTTCAGGTTGACCTGCTACTACTATCGCGGTGTCCCCGACCGGCCCATCGGCCCTCGGGCGAAACGGACTTTTTACGGGTCGACTGCGTCGAGTACGCCCTTCTCCAGGACGCGTGCGAAGAACCCTTGCGTCAGGTCTTCGGCATCCTCCGCGCGATGACCCTGAGACGGCGCAGGTACGCATAGAGCGGTTCCCAGTAGGTGCCACAGAGCTGGGCAAGGGGGCGTCTCGTGCGCGACCTGAGGAGTCGCTTCCCGCGGCCCGCACGATGCTCCAGCGTGTAGTCTCGAAACCGCCCATGTGCGAGTCTCCCGACGTCTGGAGACCCCCGACTGTCGGGCGCAGCCAGACCCCGACTTTTGTTCAGTGCACCCGATACTTTCGCCGATGCTCCTCCCAGGCCTCCTCTTCTGCTCGCTCCTCTAACTCCCACTGGTCCCGGCGTGCTCGACGTTTTCGCCTATGCTGCCAGATGGCGACGAGCGCCAGTAGAGTGACAAAGCTCCACAGGGTGTATGGGTGACCGATGAACGCGATCCATCGCTCCCAGATAGCGTGACGGCTCCAGAAGCTGAGAGTCAGCTGTCGAACTGAGGCGCCGGTTTCCTGGAACAGAGCCAGATTGAAAGGAGCGCCCTCCCTCATCCTCGCGAGTACGCGGGCCGCAGTCTGCGGACCATGACGCTCGAGGATGTCCCGAACGAGCGCGTCGGAGACGACGTAGGCGCGCGAGATTCCGTCTTCGCCCTGATCGAATAGTCCCTCGAGTTCCGTCGCCGTAACGGGGCTGCCGATGACCAGTTCCCACGCGAGCCTGGATTGGTCTTGCAGATTCCAGCTCCGTTCGGCTGCCCTCGCAATTCCTTCGTTGAACCAGCGGGGGACTCGTCGTCCGTTAGCCGCCCTCGCAATCAGGATGTGAGCGACCTCGTGGTAGAGCACGCCCTCAAGTGACCGGTAGGGATACGACCCGATTCGGCCCGGGAACAAAACGACAGTGCCGTGCTGGGCGTCGGCGAATCCGGCCACCCACGAAGGGGTGGTCCGTGCCAGTTGCGAGTCCTCGGGTCGAAGCAGAACGCGTATCGGAGGACCTGGATCATTCAAACCGGTCAAGGTCATGACGCTGACCAGGCGACTCCGGTCGAGTCGACGGACTTCGGCCGCTACCCCGGAGAGAAGTTCTGGTGCCTCGACGGTAAGTGCGGGTAGGGAGACAGGAGGTAGCTGCGCGCCGGTCACCATCCCCGTGGCCACCAGGGTCAGCCCCGCGATGCTGACGCGGAGGGAGGCAGCCATCATCCCGAAGAACCGACTGGTCCTTGTTGAGCACCGGGTGCGATGCCCGGTTTGATACGGCGCCTGGCACCGGCCCGCAGGTTGATCATTTCGACGAGCAGGCTGAACACCATCGCGAAGTAGACGTACCCGCGCGGTAGATGTTGTCCAAGGCCGTCGGCGACCAGCAGGACCCCGATCATGACGAGAAACGCCAGCGCCAGCGTCTTCAGCGATGGGTGGTGGCTGACGAACCGGCTTATGGTTCCAGCAAACAGCACCATAACACCGACGGCAATCATCACAGCCGCGATCATGATCTCGACCCGTTCGGCCATACCGACCGCGGTGATGACCGAGTCGAGACTGAACACCATGTCGAGCAGGGCGATCTGAATGAGCACTGACCCGACCGACACGGCGGTCTGGGTTGTTGCTTTCTGATCTTCTGCAGACTCCATCATGTGATGGATTTCCAGCGTGGACTTGGCAAGCAGGAACAGTCCACCCAGTATGAGGATCAGGCCCCGACCGCTGACGGTCAGGGGCACCAACGTCGCGTCCGGTCCGCTGCCGACCGCTTCCGTCATGAACGGCACGGAAAACAGCGGTGCGGTCAGACGCATGACCCAGAAGATGGCCAGCAGCAACCCGATCCTCATCACCATCGCCAGGGTCAGCCCAATGTTGCGGGTGAACGCTCTCTTCTCTTCGGGAAGGCGCTCCGTGAGAATCGCGATGAAGATGATGTTGTCGATACCGAGAACGATCTCGAGCGCGGTCAGTGTGAGGAGCGCGAGGATCGAATCCAGACTGAGCAGAGATGCGGCATCCATCGCGGGATTACCTCCGAGCTTTCAGGCCAGCCGTCAGGGTCGCGACCGTGGCACCAAGGTGAGATTCTGGCGCGTCGCGATAGGACTCGACGGCCGGATGCTGTTTCAGGACGGTGTGCACGATCGAGCGTTGAACCCCGATTCCGCGGCCATGAATGAGCCGAACCTCCGAGAGTCCGACCTCCGCGGCCGTCTGCACATATTCTTCGACCAGCGACTTGATATCGCGCGGGGCGAAGGCATGCAGGTCGAGCACGCCGTCGATCGGCACCTCATGCGGCATAGCTCGCGGTGACCTTCGCTGTGAGCCCTCCGCGAACTGAGAAGTCACCGACGACGGTCATCCGCCGTGGCTGGCACGCGGCCACCAGGTCATCCAGGATCTGGTTTGTCACATGCTCGTAAAAGACACCGCGATCGCGAAAGCCAATCAGATAGTACTTCAACGCCTTGAGCTCGAGGCACTTCTGATCTGGGCAATAGCTGATGCGAATCTCACCGAAGTCGGGGAGTCCGGTCTTTGGACAGACAGAGGTGAACTCCGGGCAGCGGACGGCGATCTCGTAGTCTCGTTCGGGCTTTGGGTTCGGAAATGTTTCGATCGGGAGGTCTGACATCGGCTGATTCTAATCTGTCAAGTCAGCCGGCTCGGAGAAGAATTATTGACACGAGCATCATCGCACGCTAGCATCAGGCGCGTTTTTATTGGGTTTTCTCCGCGACCGTCGTTCGCGCGTGCGACCGGTCGTGGCTCTAATCAGCACGCATACAGGCAGGGGGACGCCGATGGCCGAAGCCCGAAGAATGGGCAAGTCTGATCTCTTCGCTCATTTCGCAGAGCGGTTTGATGTGAAGCGAACAGAGGCACGCGAGTTTTTTGATGAGCTCCAGAAACTGGCGGAAGCCGAGCTCAAGCGAAGCGGTGAGTTCGTGTTACCCGGCATGGTGAAGTTGGTGGTTCAGAACAGACAGGCCCGCATGGGCCGGAATCCCGCCACAGGCGAAGCGATCCAGATACCGGCCAAGACCGTCGTCAAGGCCCGTATCTCCAAGCAGCTAAATGACTCTATACTCCCGAGTTAGGGTCCCGGGCACTGTCGCACCCCGACTGGATGCGTAGCGACTCTGGCGCAGATACACCGTGCGCTTCGGAGTCGCGCCTCGCTAGGCGGTCGCATCGGTGCCGCGGACAACTGCGGTAGGGGCCGACAGCTAGCTGGCTTCGACGGCCTTTGGAAACGGCCGGCGGTCTGTTTTCGGGAAGTCGATGACGACGGTTGTGTATATCGTTGCCCAGGTTCGCCCCGAGCCGGCTTACCTGAACTCGTCAAGCGGTACGTCGACCAACCACGGGCGGAGGACGCCAGGCTTGGTCTTCGGCGGCTTCTTCTTTGGGAGCTTGGTTCTCATCGTCTGTTCTCCTCTTGCCTCTGTTGCGATCTGTCCGACGACGCTCAACTCACACCTGCCGCCGAGTGAGCCAACGAGACCATCGAGGACTCGAAGCTCGTCTTGTGGCAGGACTTCTCGTTCATGTTTCCTAACTCGTTGTGTGCAGCGACTGAACAACCACCTGCACAGACGGGGATGAAGCTGCAGTCTCCCGCAGGTATCCCAGGGACGGAGTTCTTCGAATCGGAGCGCCGCCTGCGGCCGCAGGCCTTCGTCCTGTCGGTCGTGGTCGATGTGGCCCACCGACTCGCCGAGTTCGGTCGCGAACCCAGGGCAGGCGAACAGCGATCCGTCTGTGCCGACGGTGTAGGCGTGCTTCGCGTGGATCTCGCAGGGGCCCATGTGCACGCCGTCAGCGTCGGGAAGTCGCGCTTCTTTGTCTCTTCCCGCAGGAAGGACATCTTCTCGTCGATGAAGTTGCAGGTGTCGCAGGGCGAGCCGCCGCCAGCTCCGGCCGCCGTCATGCATCCACCACCCAGGGCCTTCCCGCTGGAGTCGAGCGCCGTGAGGGGAATCAGTCCGTTGGACTGGGCGACCGGTTCGGTCGAGATGATCGGCTTGAACGCCACCTTGACCAGAGAGTCGGCGAAGCTCTGCTCCTTGAGGAAGTCGAGGAGCGCCGGATAGCTGTCGACCGACTGCTCGTCGAAGTTGCCACCGATGGCGATGTTGCACAGAGGCGCCACCTGCCGGATGTTGTCGATGATCTTGTCGAACGTGCCCTGACCGCCCCGTAACGGACGCATACGGTCGTGGCTCTCGCGGTCGCCGTCCAGTGTCACCTTGAAGCCTTCGAGGCCGAGCGGCTTGAGGCGCTCCACGACCTCCCTCGGGATCGCCGCCAAGTTGACTGCGATAAACGGTGCATCCCCACGTCCAGACTCCCGATGGAGCAGACGAGCCAACAACTCCTTGCCAGTCCCACTCTCACCCAGGATGAGGACCGTTGCCGGCAGGTTCGCGACCTTCTTGACCATGGTCACGACCTCACGCATGACTTGGCTTGGCCCGGGCACGAACTCTCGGTCGTTTTGATCCGCGACCTGCGCGCTCAGCGAGACCACCCGCCGACTGAGGTCCTGACGCTGCAGTGCGTTCCGCACCAGCGACCGCAGACCGTCGTAGTCGAACTCCTTAGTGATGTAATGGTAGGCCCCATGCTTGATTGCCTGGACGGCAACCTCGACCTCGTTCACGGCCTACACCATGATGACCTCGACCTCGCTGTAGTGGTCGTGGACGACCTTGAGGACATCGAGACCGTTCATGCCTGGCATCCGAACGTCGAGTAGCATGAGGTTGATATCGGCCTTCTTGAGCACGCTCAGCCCCTTTTCGCCGGTTGCGGCGACGCGGACGTCGTAGTCGCGCTTGAGGATGGCCGAGAGGGTGTCCCTCATGCCCTCGTCGTCGTCCACGACGAGAATGGTCTTGGTTTGGGACTTCATCTGGTGGGGCTGCCGGGGGATCGATTTTAGGCACCGAGCTTGCTCGAAAGCAAGGGCGGGGGTTAACGTATCGCGCGCCATGCCTACGAATGTCCTGATGCCGCAACTCGGCGAGTCGATCACAGAAGGCACCGTCATCCGGTGGAACAAGAAGGTGGGCGACACCGTCGCAAGAGACGAGCCTCTTTTTGAGATTTCCACCGACAAGGTCGATGCTGAGATACCGTCGCCTTCGGCCGGAATCGTTGCCGAGATTCGGGTTGGTGAGGGTGACACCGTTCCGGTTGACACCGTTGTAGCGCTGATTGAACAGCCGGGAGACAAAGCGGCCGGGCCCGCCACGGAAGCCGCTTCGGCAGGCACACCGCCGGCCTCGCCGGACGAGGTCGCGGCGGTCTCAGACGACCCCGTGCGTCATCGTGACGGTCCGCGAGGTCAGTCGTCGCCGGTAGTTCGGCGGCTGGCCCGGGAGCACCGCATCGACATCGAGACGATCCGCGGTACGGGTGCCGGTGGTCGCGTGACCAAAGCGGACGTGATGAAACGAGTCGCCGAGCGCGGCAGCCGGGAAGGGCGCGTCGAGCCGATGAGCGTGATGCGCCAGCAGATCGCCGAGCGCATGGTCAATAGCCGACGGACCGCGGCACATGTCCACACCGTGTTCGATGTCGACTTTTCTCACGTCGCGGCCCTGCGCGCGAAGCGGGAGGCGTCGCCCGAGGGGAAGGGCGAGAAGCTGACATATCTGGTCTTCGTCGCTCACGCAGTGACCCGTGCACTGGCCGAAGTGCCAATCGTCAACGCGAGGTTAGACGACGACGACATCGTCTACAGCGACGACGTCAATGTGGGGGTGGCGGTTGCCCTCGACTGGGGTCTGATTGTGCCCGTGGTCCAGCGGGCCCAGAGCAAGACGCTGTTCGAGCTGAGCGAGGCCATCGCCGACTTGTCCGAACGTGCGCGCGCGAAGAGACTGCAACCCGCCGATGTCGGTGGCGGGACATTCACCATCACGAACCCCGGTGTGTTTGGGTCGGTCATCGGAACACCGATCATCAATCAGCCACAGCTGGCGGTTCTCTGTGTCGGCGCCGTAGAGAAGCGGCCGGCGGTATCTCAGGATGCCGTGGTGGTTCAGACCCGCGCTTTCCTCACCCTCGGCTTCGACCATCGCGTTATCGACGGTGCGGTGGCGGACCGGTTCATGGGCATCATCAAGCAAAACCTCGAGCAGTTCGACGAGGCGCTGATTTCGTGACCCCGCATGGGGACGACGCCACCCCTTGAGGTTCGCCGGTTGGGCGTCATGCCGTATGGCGAGGCGCTCGCTCTACAGAAGAAGCTCGTCGTCGACAGACAGTCTGGAACGGTTCCAGATCTGCTGCTTCTACTCGAGCATCCACACGTCGTCACGGTCGGGGTTGGCGCCCGCCGCAGCCTGAAGAACCTCCTGGTCTCAGAGTCCGTCCTCCGAGAGAGCGGAGTAGAACTGCATCAGGCGCCGAGAGGGGGTGACGTCACCTATCACGGCCCGGGACAGCTGGTCGGGTATCCGATCCTCGACCTGCGACCTGATCGATGTGACGTTCACCGCTACGTTCGCGACCTCGAGGAAGTGTTGATCCGGACCGCCGGAGCCCTTGGCGTGCAGGCCAGACGCGACAGCGGATTGACCGGCATCTGGGTCGGCAACGACAAGCTGGCCGCAATTGGTGTTCGGGTGTCCCGCTGGGTGACCAGTCATGGTTTCGCGCTGAATATCAGCACCGACCTCGGTTACTTCGACCTCATCCGTCCATGCGGCATCGAGGGCCGGGGCGTGACCTCGCTGGCTGGATTGACGGGTGCCCCGGTCCTGATTGAGGAAGTCACAACGGCCCTTGTTGAGGCGTTTACGACTGTCTTTGGCCTCGACGCGTCGAGTCGGGAATAGATTCCCCTCCCTGGGTGTTTTACAGGGTGTATGGAGGGGGACATGAAGGACCGAACAGCTGACCTTGCTTTGGTGACTCGCCTGAAGGACGGCGAAACCGCCGCGGTTTCTGACCTTGCGAGGGCCTTTCGGGCGAAGATCTATCAATCGGCGTTTCGGTACATGAAGAACCACGAGGACTCTGAGGAGGTCACGCAGGACGTACTCCTGCGTGTGCAGCAAAAGATCGGAGCGTTTCGGGACGACGCCGCACTATCGTCCTGGATCTATCGGATCACGTTCAACACGGCCATGTCACGCCTCCGGAGCCCAAAGTTCAGCCGTCCGTTCGAGATTCGGCTGGGCGATCGGAAGGGCGCCCAGATTGCTGAGGCGGATGGACCGGCGCCCCTTCACGAAGGGGCCGACTGGTCGTCTCTTGCAGACGACGCCCTCTACCGTACCGAACTCAGGACCAGGCTGGGCGATGCCCTGAAGGGTCTTCCCTCGATCTACCGAGATCCGGTGGTGCTACGGGATGTCCAGGGCCTTTCCACGCGGGAGGCCAGTACCCTGCTCAAGCTGAAGCCACAAACCCTGAAGTCGCGTTTGCATCGAGGGCGACCGATCCTGCGCCGCCATCTTGCCGAGTGTTCTCAGGGGCTGACTCTGCACCAGGAGGAGGCCTAAAAGAAAAGTCGGGGGCCGGGCTGTGCCCGGCGTCGGGAGTCGGGTCTGGGGTTGGCTTACGCCCGCCGTCGAGAGTCGGGAGTCGTTGGTTAGGTTTGGAGGGCGGATTCCAGCTGCGTTCGCTCGCGCACGCTGAGCGCTGGCTCGACCACTCGACTGACGCCGGTCGCGTCCAGTTCGACCGTTACCGCCACGGCAGTGCCTCTGACTCCCAGTTCCCCCTCGAGGACCACATAGCATGGGAAGCCGCGGTCGGCCGTACCGTTGGCGACCGAGTTGCACACGCGCGCCGCGGCCGCGGCCAGCGCATAGGGGCCCGGTGGCCAGATGAGCGTTACCCTCCGCTGTAGGCTTGCCAGCCGTTGAGGCTCGAGCAGACGAGGGACTGTCACCCCACGAACCGAGGCTTCGCTCCACGGGACGACGAGGTGCTGTGGAGGCCTCCCCAGCACCGCGAGCGACACGTCACCGGCCGAGCAGCGAAGCTCCAGCGCCACAATGGCTCTGATGGCCGCTGCCAAGGCGGAGGGCCCCGAACCGATGATCCGCCGGCGCTCCATCCATCTGCTGGCGACAGTGCGCTCCACCAACGAGCGGTGCGTGCTTCCGGCGCAGACCACCAAGGCATGGTGATTGAGTCTCGCAATCTGCTCGAGCACCTCCAGACCGGCCTCTTCTGACCACTCCAGGGTTGCTCCGCCCGCAGGCCCGGCGAGGACGACGATATTCGCACCGACCACATCGTGGAGGTTGCCCTTGCCGATCACGGCGGTATCGAACTGCTCAACGGGTCCCGCTTGCTGAATGTCGAGCGCGGTCCCTTCGGCCACAGAGACAGCTGAATCGATCAAACGGACTTCCCGCACACCCGACTGCGCCGCAAGCCGGTGCGCGATGGATCCGCCTAGGGGACTGGCGCCTACGACGGCAACACTCAACATCGCGCCGACCTTACACTATGTACATGGATAAGCGTGAGTTGACGGGCAGGGTGGCGGTGGTCACCGGTGGGTCGCGCGGAATTGGTCTGGCCATCGCGGATGCGTTGGTCGAAGCAGGGGCCGATGTCTTGGTCTGCGGCAGGTCGGCTGAGGACCTGGCACGGGCCAAAGAGCAGTTGACCGCGCTGGGCTCAGTGGACCGCCCGCGCGGGGGAGTCGAGACTGTGACGGCCGACATACGGGACTCCGCGCAGGTGGACGCAGCGATGATGCGAGCTGCCGACCGGTTTGGGGGCCTCGACATCGTCGTCAACAATGCCGGTGTCGGACGCTTTAATCAGCTGACCGAGCTATCGGTCGAAGATTGGCGAGCGGTCATCGAGACGAATCTCAATGGCGTGTTCTACGTCTGTCGGTCTGCCGTTCCCTTGCTGCGAAAACGGGGTGGGGGCTGGATCATCAACGTGAGCAGCCTCGCCGGCAGCCATCCGTTCGCTGGCGGCTCAGCCTACTGCGCATCCAAGGCGGGCCTCAATGCGTTGAGCGAGGTCCTGATGCAGGAGGTGCGCCACGAAGACATCCGCGTGAGCTGTATCGCGCCGGGCTCCGTTGATACACGGTTTGACGGTCCAGGAGAATCCCCAGGGAAAGCGTGGAAGCTTGCCGCCTCGGACGTTGCCCGCGTCGTCACCGACCTGTTGAGACACGATCCCCGCAGCCTCCCCAGCCGGGTCGAGATCAGACCGTCGCGACCTCGAAGATAGCGAGGTTAGCCGTCAGCTACCGCGTGGGACACCACGAGCTCCAGGCGGCCAAGTCTTAGTCGGTCGCCGTCACGAAGCACCGATGTGACCACACGGTCGGCGTTCACGAACGTGCCGTTCGTGCTCTCGAGGTCATCGACGGTGAGCTCGCCATCGGTGGCAACCAGGCGACAGTGGACGCGTGACACGAGTGGGGCCTCGACGATGAAGTCAGCCCGGGGTCCGCGACCCACCGTTCTGGCCGACCCCGGTGTCAATCGCAGGATGCGAGAGGTCTTCTCGTCGGCGGAGCGTAGTATCCACATGATGCAGTCGTCCTGAGTCGATCTCAAGACCCTCTACTTTGTAGTTGAAAGCGTTCTGTCGAGCCACTCGATCAGGGTCGAGGTCACCGAACTGTCGAGCATCGCGGTAGCCAGGTCGTCGTAGTTGGCTGCGGCTCCGTCCTGGGTTGTTACCAGAGCGTGGTTGACCCCCGCGAGCTTCGCCAGCTCGACGGTGGATTCACGTCGCTTGCGCATCTCGGCCAGCGTCATGAGACTGTCGGCATGAGACGGCGCGATCTGCTGGTCCTCCATCCCGTGAACGATCAGCAGCGGTTGGCGGGTTCGCCGCATGACGTCGGCGGGGTCGTACTCCAGGAAGCTGCGAAACCACGCCGTGTCTGCGCTGCTGCGAACCTCGGGTGGCACGTCGTCCCACGAGCCGTCCTCGAGTATCGCCGCGTGAATCCGCTGCTGCAGCGCGACGCGCTCCTCACGCTCGGCTGCGGACATCTGTAGACGGTCGAGCTTGGCTTGCTGCTGTTCAAGCACGAGAGAGCTGCCTGTGGTTCCCGGCGCAGCGATGAGCGCCAGGGCCGCTATCTTCTTCTCGCGCGAAGCGGCGCGCAACCCGATCCAGCCACCCTCTCCGTGCGCGATCACGACGATCCGGTCGCGGTCCACGTCGTCACGATCGGCAAGATACCTCACCACGTCGCGGACGTCTTCTGCGTAGTTCTCCAGGGCTGCCGCCTCGGGGCGTCCACCGCTTTGACCGACGCCGCGTCTGTCGTGGCGCAACACGAGGTATCCCGTTTCGGCGAGAGCTTCGGCGAGCCGGCCGTAGATAGGCACCCCGATGAGATGTTCGTCCCGATCGGTCGACTGGATTCCTGGAACGAGCACGACTGCTGGCCAGCCCCGCGCGGGCACCTCGTGCCCCACCGGGGTTGTCACAGTGGCCGCGAGGCTGAAGCCTTTCGCCGGCACTCGTAGCTGAGCGTCGCCGGGTACGGTCACACCGGCGAGACGGGTGGAGACAGATGAAATGTCCTCCCGTATGACGTCGAGTCCGGCGGCCGGGAAGGTGACCCGCAGCAGTCGATGGGTCGGTCCGACCCATATGTCGGCGTCCACGTCTCGGTCTGGATTCTGAAAGGTCACGCGGAAGATCCGTGCCACGAATTCCCGCTGTGCTGTCTGCAATGGTTGGTCGATGACTTCACGCACCAACGCATCGATTAGTCCTTGCGGAGCCACGTAGATCGGTATCGTCTCGCCAGCCTCGCTCCCATTAAGTCGAACCGCGAGGGCTTCGTAGGCGCCGAAGAAGTAGCTGGGAAGCACGACCGACCCCGGGTCGATTTCGACGCTTCCCTGAGACTCCTGACCGGCTTCTTGCAGAGTGCTGGTCGCGGAGGTGCCGTCGAACAGCGTTCGGATTGTGAAGGGAAGTCCGAGACGCGATCCCTGCATGCTCAGGCGTCGAGGTCTCCACTCCGCGTCGTACTCGACCTCTGACCTGAGGTTGTCCATCGAGAACGGCGATAGCAGCTGACCGTTCGATCGTAGAGTCCAACCGTCCGACGAGCGCACCAGGTCGACGCGCTCGCTGCCCACTGGGGTCGAGCGCAGAAAAACGGTGAAGTTGGCTTCCCCGGGAGCAGGTTGGGCAGGTGACTGCCCGTGAGCTGGCCGGCTGAGGACTGAAATCGTCAGGACGGCGGTGATGCAGGCGGCAATACCTCCACAGCGTAGACGCACAGCGTTCAGCATATCATCGGAACTCATGAGTGAGGATATGTACCGGGCTCTGCGAGCGGGCGCAGGTCTCCTGGAACGATCGTCTCGTGGCCTGATCGCGATTGGCGGTTCCGACCGCGCTGACTATCTGCAGGGGCAGCTCACCAATGACGTCGTGGCACTCGCGGACGGCGAGGGGTGTTATTCCGCGCACCTGACCCCGAACGGGCGGATGATTGCGGATATGGACGTCCTCAGTGTCGGCGACCATGTGTTTCTCGACGTAGATGGGGGAGTAAAGGACTCGCTCGTCACCCGTTTGGAGGACCTGATCTTCGCCGAGGACGTCGTCGTCTCGGATCGGACAGAGAGCTGGACGTCGTATGGCGTAAGCGGACCCGAATCACCAGGCATTGTGAGCGCGGCGCTCGACAGTGTCGGTACGGAAGGACAGCACACGGCTGGGACGCCTGTCGACTACCAAGTGGCTCAGCTGCTGGCCGGAAACGCGTCGCTCATCACCGCGCGGACCGACTTTCTCGGCATGCCAGGCTTCAGTCTTTGGGTCGAGCGTGGAGGCGCAGACAGCCTGCGCGACGCCCTGGTCGACAAGGGGTGCACACAGGTGGATGCGACGGCGGCCGACGTCATCAGGATCGAGAACGGGCGCCCGGTGTTTCCGACTGACCTGGGTGACGGCGTGATCCCCCTCGAGGCCGGGATAGAGGACCGCGCGATCAGTTTCACCAAGGGCTGCTATGTCGGGCAGGAGGTGATCATTCGAATCCTTCACCGAGGGCAAGGACGGGTCGCACGAAGGCTCACCGGATTGACGTTGGCATCATCAGACGTTGCCTCTAGTCCTCGCGTCGGGGCGATCCTGTGGAGTGGCGACAAGGAGGTGGGTCGCCTGACGAGCCTGGCCTTGTCCCCTGCGGTTGGCAGTCTTGTCGCGCTCGGCTACGTGGCAAGGGAGCATCTCGAGCCAGGCACAGTGCTCGAGGCCGATGCTTCTGCCGGTCGCTCGACGGTCGTCGTTACGAAGCTGCCTTTCGTATCGTGAACGCTTGGCAATCTTGTCGCATCGGACATTCCGCGCAGCGTGGCTTTCGTGGTGTGCAGACCATTGCCCCGAAGTCCATCAGCGCTTGGTTGAAGTCGAACACCCGTAGTCGTGGCAGGACGGCCGAAGACAATTCCCAGAGATGCCGTTTCGTCGCGTGGCTTTTTGGCTCGCCCTGACCGACGAAAACTCGAAACAGTAGCCTGGCGACGTTCGTGTCGACGATCGGTACTCGTTGCCCGAAGGCAAAGCTCTGTATGGCACCCACTGTGTATGGGCCAAGTCCCTTGAATGAGCTGAGGGTTGCCGTGTCTGGCGGCAGCCGCCCACCGTATTCGGCTACGACCTCGCGAGCGATCGCGTGGAGTCGTTTCGGTCGGATGTTGTATCCGAGGGGGCGCCAGCCACGCGTGGCCTGACTCAGAGTCGCCGCCGCCAGGGACTCCATCGTCGGGAACTTCTGAAGCCACTGTTCGTATTTTGGCTTGACCCGGTCCACCTGGGTCTGCTGCAGCATGATCTCGGACACCAGAATCCGATAGGGGTCACGGGTTCGCCTCCAGGGGAGATCACGTCCGTGCCGGTCGTACCAGCGGAGGAGGCGATTGCGAAAACGCCGCCGCGCCGGGGGCGGCGGGAGCTGGGACGATTTCGGACGTCTAGCCTTGGCGGAGGGCATCAAGCAGGGACGGGTATAGTAGGAGCTCGATGAGACTCTACACAAAGACTGGAGATGACGGAGAGACGGCGCTCTTTGACGGCGCCCGTGTGTCCAAGACAGACGCCCGCGTGGCCGCGTACGGGGACATCGACGAGCTGAACGCAACGTTGGGCCTCGCGCTCGCCACCGGTCTCGACCCCGACCTCTCCGAGGTGCTTGTCCAGATACAGCGGGACCTCTTTGCGGTCGGGGCTCTACTGGCAGACCCTCGTGCGCGCATTGCCGATCGGGTGACCAAGACCGCGCTCGGTGCGGAGGATGTCCAACGACTCGAGCTAGCGATTGACCGGTTCGACGACGAGGTGCCGCCTCTTCGACGGTTTCTCCTTCCCGGCGGCGGCCCCGGGGCGTCCGCGCTCCATCTGGCGCGCGGGGTCTGCCGTCGCGCGGAGCGAGGCATCGTGGGCCTTGGCGCGTCCAATGTGCCGCCCGAGCTGCTCCAGTATGTCAACCGTTTGTCAGACCTCTTGTTTGCACTCGCTCGGGTCGCGAATCACCGAACCGGAGTGGCGGAGCGCGAATGGTGAGTGCTCGGCTCTGATTCTCGCGTCTCGATGTCTCGCCTGACCGCGTCGAAGACTTGTCGCGAGAGCTCCTGCGACACTCTCTCCCGGATGGCACCGCACTCCACCAGGACGGTCTCGTCCCGCAGGTCGATCGCAACATCCCAGCGGTCGCGTCCGAAACCGTCCGTCGTGCCGTCGACGTCAACCTCATCGCGAGACGGTAACACCGAAAAACGGGTGGATACACAGACCGAGATCGGCGCACCGCTGATCAGAACTCTGGCCGCCCTGATCTCGTGCTTGGGTATCGTGCGGTCCATCCAGTGGAAGGCATCAGCGTCTTCGGTGAAGAAACGCAGTCCTTCAGGGGCGGGAATCTCCGCGAGGATCGACTGGCCACGCGACTGGACCGAGCGACGGCTCTTGGCGTGGCTTCGACGATACCACTGGAGCGAAGTGGCCATGCTGAGGGCGAAGACGACGAGCACGACGACCACGACGACTGCAACGAGATCGCGCATGGAGCACTATGCTATCAGACGGTGTCGGAGCCGAATGTCCAACTGGGTCGCGCCTACGCAGCGTGTTTGCGTCTGGCGCGTCAGCACTATGAGAACTTCCCTGTCGCATCCTGGCTCCTGCCGCGGTCGATGCGTCATCACGTTGCTGCGGTGTACGCGTTCGCCCGCCGTGCCGACGATATCGCCGACGAAGGAGAGTGGACCCCGGAACAACGTCTGTCGCGACTCGACGACTGGGGCGGCCGACTGCAAACTGCCGTTGGCCGGACGCCGTCGGCCGACGTGGGCGATGTGGCCGACGTGGGCGATGTGGCCGATGACGATGAGGCAGAGCTCATCTTCGCGGCGGTGGCGGCGACTATCCGGCGTTTCGACCTTCCGGTCACACTCCTGGAAGATCTGCTGAGTGCGTTTCGCCAGGATGTCGCGGTGAATCGGTATCGCCGCTGGGAAGATCTTCTGGACTACAGTCGTCGGTCCGCCAATCCGGTCGGTCGCCTGGTGCTGCGTATTGCCGGATATCGGGACGAGGAGTTGGAGGCAGCCTCCGACTGTGTGTGTTCGGCGCTACAGACGACAAATTTTTTGCAGGACCTCGACGTCGACTGGAGACGGGGACGTCTGTATGTCCCGGCCGATGTGTTTGAGCCTTTCGGAGCGACAGAGGACGAGCTGAAGGCTCCGGTTCTTTCCCAGTCCTGGAAAAACGCGGTGGGCGAGATGGCCGCGCGAAGCCGCCGACTCTTCGACGAAGGACGTCCGGTGTGCGATGCTGTCGACGGCCGACTTGGACTCGAGCTTCGTCTCACTTGGCTCGGTGGGTGTCGGGTCCTCGACCGTCTCAGCCGGACCGGCTACGATCCCCGTGTGCAACGGCCGTCACTCGGATGGTCGGATGGACCGCCGATCCTCTGGAAGGCCGCCATGTGGCGGCTGCATCGGAGGCACTAGTGTGGTGCGTTCAACAGATCTATACATTCGGCCGGCGCTACATCCCGGCTGGCGGCGTTACTCATCGCTCATAGATGCCCAATATGCTCGCTCTTCGCGCCTGGCCAGCCGCGCGCATCGCCAGCCTCGGTGTACAGATCTGTTGAACGCACCACACTAGAGCGTCCTCGTGAGCCGAGACACCAACTTCTACTACTCGTTTCTGGTATTGCCCGCAGACAAGCGTCGCGCGATCGTTGCGGTGTGGGACTTTTGTCGGGCCGTCGACGATGCGGTGGACGCGCCCGGTGGGACTTCGTCTGGCTCGGAAGCCGGCGCTGACGTCGAGAGCCTGGCGGCTGAGGTCGGCCGATGGCGACGCGAGGTCGCTTGTTGCTACGGGTCGTCCGATCCGTCCACAGGCCAGGGGAAGCGACTCAAGCCGCACATTGCGCGATTCAACCTCCCACGCAAGCCCTTCGACGACCTCGTGGACGGCGTCGAAATGGATATCGGCGACCGCCGGTATGAAACCTTCGATGACCTGCATGAATACTGCTTGCGGGTGGCATCTGCAGTTGGACTGATCTGCATCGAGATATTCGGGTCTCGCGACCCCGGGTCTCGCGACTATGCCGTGGCTCTCGGTGTGGCCCTTCAGCTGACGAACATCATCCGAGATGTCCCAGTCGACCTCGCCAACGGACGCGTGTATTTGCCCCTCGAGGACCTCGCGCGCTTTGGTTGCACCGATGCGGACCTGACGGCTGGGTTGTCGCCAAAGGTGCGTGCGTTGCTGAAGTACGAGTGCAGTCGAGCGCGACATTTTTACGACGAGGCTCGGTCGGCCCTTCCCGCCGGCGAGGCTACACGACTCGTGGCGGCAAAAATCATGGGCGCGATCTACACCGCTATCCTGGACGACATAGAGCGGCGGGACTACGACGTGTTCTCGACGGTCGTCCGGGTCCGAAGGAGTCGACGGGCCCTAATTGCCGCTAGCGTCTGGGTGCGGACGATGCTTCGGGGGCTCGTCAGTCCCTCGGCCGCCAGCGTCAAGCCCTGAGTCTGTTTTCGAGTTCCCAGCCAGGATGCCGAAATACGACGCCGTTGTTGTTGGTGCGGGATTCGCCGGCCTGAGTGCTGCGGTCGAGCTTTCGGCGAGGGGTGCGC
>Ga0310123_10001146_pt1 | contig 22542 bp, 18 predicted proteins | sample CB6_AW_1057_MG_FD_203505 | JGI IMG/M metagenome (GOLD analysis project Ga0310123, IMG submission 203505) | Marine microbial communities from Western Arctic Ocean, Canada - CB6_AW_1057 | ecosystem: Environmental > Aquatic > Marine > Oceanic | place: Canada: Western Arctic Ocean | collected... | reverse complement strand
CCGCCCACGCCAGGTGTTCATTGGCTCGGAGAAGCGTGATTATTCACCACCGGCGCAGCGTGGTTAGAGTAGATCTGCAGCACAGCGCCCCTCTCCACTCCCTGTGATCATCCAACCGCACACCGAGGTCCGCTCGGCGAGCACCACCCACCTCCGGGAACTTCTGCGGCTGCTGCGCACGTCCGAACGCACCCATCACCACCTCGACTGGCAAAATACTGCAGGCTGGCTGCAACAGCATCCGTGCCATGTTGCGTTCGCTGACAGCATTCCGATCGGGATGCTGTCAATACCTGTGGAAACGGCCAGTGCAGCGTGGCTGCGCCTAGCCACGGTAAGAGACGATGAGCCCGACACGTCAACGATGACCCCGCTCTGGACGACTGCAAGGGAAGAACTGCAACAACAGGGCGTCACGCGCGCAGTTGCCCTGACCGCCAACGTTTGGCCAGAGCGTCTGATACCGCCATGGGGATTCGTGCCATGCGGGCATGTCGTAGTACTCCGGCGTGAACAGGCACCTCCGCCGCCAATCGCGAAGACCGCTGCCCTAATACGTGCTGCCACCCATACCGATTTGGAAGCAGTATTCCGGATAGACCAAGCGGCTTTCGGGCCAATGTGGAGGTACTCGCTGCGAATGCTGGATATGGCAGTGCAGCAGGCGAATTACGCCACAGTAGCCTATCAGGACAATGACATTGTCGGGTATCTTCTGGCCACTAAGGCCAATGGAAAGATGTTTCTGGCGAGACTGGTGGTGACGCCGGAATTTCAGGATCGCGGGATCGGTCGAACGCTAACTCTAGACATGCTGCACCACTTTTCGCGCGGGCACACACCAATGGTGGAGGTGAACACCCAAGAAAGCAATGTAGCTTCAATTGCTCTATACCAGGCACTGGACTTTGAACTCACCGGTGAAAAGGCGCAGGTCTGGCAATGCCAGATCAACTAATAATGGTGCGTACCAGACAGCATGAACTGCCGGAACGGCACCGCCGAGTTCAGGTACAATCGTCAGCGCGGCGCTCAAATGCAGTCTGAGAAATGAGCAGCCCACCCCGGACTAGAAACCCGCTGCTGGTACGGCTACGAAACGCCGTAATGGACACCGCTCTCCACCACGTGGCTCGTAACACCGGTTGGCTGCTGGCAGCTGAAGTGGTGGCCATTATGGTGAGCGCTATTCAGTTTCCGCTTGTCGCTCGCATACTCGGGGTCGAAGGTTACGGCATGGCCGTACTAGTCATGGGATGGATTGGACTGATGACCGCGCTGCTCGGTGTGCAGACCCGGAAAACATTGGTCAAATACCTCAGTCTCTTTCTCTCTGATGAAAGTGAACCGCAAGTACTAGCGATGGTCAAGCTCGGGATAGGACTGAACCTCTTGCTTTCCACCCTCACTTTCATGCTGCTGTTCATGGCCGCACCGCGACTGAGTATCTGGCTGCTGGACACTCCTGATGGTACTCTCTTTTTCCGCCTTGTAATTCTACGTGACTTTTTCGCGGCAACCGGCGGTACCACCTCGGCTGTACTCAGGGTATTAGACAGATTCAAGTGGCTTTCTATATTCAACGCGCTGTCGTCAATCGCCACCTTTGTGCTCGTCAGCACGGTGTTGATCGCCGGATGGCAGGTGGACGGTTACCTGGCTGCTATGATGCTAGTTTCCGCAGGGCAAGCCATTACCCTCTACCTAGCATGCCAGCGCGAGCTACACACCCGCTACTGCACAAACTGGTGGCAAGCCGACCTTCACGCGCTCCACAAACACAGACACGAAATCACAGTGATGTTGGTGAGCCTAAAACTGGACGGCCTAAGAAAAATCGCCACCGACAAGGCCGATGTGGTCATCCTGGGATTATTCGCGGACATCCACAGCGTGGGTCTTTATAAAATGGCAAAGCAACTTGCGGGATATCTCAGTCGCCTCAGTAATCCAATTTACAAAGCGCTCTACCCGGAGATAGCGCGTTTATACCATGAATCCGGATTTGAACGCCTGCCACGATTCATAGGCCAGTTGACGCGCTGGCTTGTGGCCGGAGTTGGCGCTTCATCCATGCTCATAACATTACTGGCCGGGCCGCTTGTATCAGTAGTGTTCGGTGCGGAATACACTGCAGCCTTGCCTCTCTTCTACGTTATGATGCTCATGCATGTGTGGTTGGGCTTGATATGGGCACCGGGTTTATTGCTGACACTTGGCAAAGCCCGCCAGCTTACGGCGATCAATCTCACCAGTGCGCTGATTCTATTATCCTTATTATTCATTCTAGCGCCAACCTGGGGCGCAACCGGTGCTACCATTGCGTTGGTTGCAAACTACTGGGTATGGACTGTGCTTGTCATATGGTACATTAGTCGGATACCTGGTCTCGTTCATTGGCCCCGAAGAGCGCAATCGGCACTGAATTGAAACTGCTTTATATCACCACCCAAGCTTTCCCAGCGCCCAAGGCCAGCACGGTACAGGTCATGCAAATGTGCGCGGCATTCGCCACAAATCGCATGGATGTAAAATTGGTCGCCCGCGCGCCAGAAGATGACCAGCTCACAGCGGCTGCGCTACAACATCATTATGGTGTGCCTAAAAACTTCGAGGTGGAACAATTCACATTATCCGATGGCTTCCGCGCATCGGAGAGATTTCAACTACGCGCGCTCTGGAAAGAGCGACACGAGACCAACTTGTGTTATTCACGCGGAAGAGATGTGACTGCCCCTTTGTTGGCGTTGGCGCTAGGTGCCTCTGCTGTAGTGGAAATACATGGCCATCCAACTTCATTACGAGAGCAACTCATGCTTCGTGCAATCCAAGCACACCCGCGTGGATTCCTAACAGCCAACTCCCAAAATCTTCGGTCATTCTGCATCAACAGTTTCCGTATGCGGCCTGAACGGTTCTTCGTCGCTTCAAATGGCGTTGACTTAGCACGTTACACACCACCAATGTTGCAAAAGACAGCACGCACCATTTGCGGACTATCTGCCGACCAGTGTTATGTGGTATATACAGGTGGGCTATATGATGGACGCGGTCTGGATACATTGTTTACAGCAATTCGAGATACGCCCGTGAAATTATTGCTTGTCGGTGGGCGCACACAAGAAGAAATTACTACATGGCAAGACAAAGCACTTGCCATGGATGCCAAAAACGTTTGCTTCACAGGATATCAACCACCAATGCGAGTACCCTTGTACCTAGCGGCTGCGGATATGCTGGCAATGCCGTACAGCAACAAAGTTATAAGTCCAAGTGGAGAAGACACTACAAACATCATGTCACCGCTCAAAATGTTTGAATACATGGCCGCAGCCCGCCCGATTGTAGCGACTGACTTGCCCATGATTCGAGATGTGCTAAAAGACCAACACAACGCTCTACTTGTGCCGCCGGGAGACGCCAGTACCCTACGGGCTGCCCTGCAGCGGCTGGCTGCCATGCCGGAGTTGGGCCGGATGTTGGCAGCCAATGCTCGCGCCGATGTGGCTCAACACACGTGGGAAGCGCGTGCCCGACATATTCTTGCCAACGTGGGAGTGAATTGAAGAGATGAAAATACTAATTACCGGCGGTTTGGGTACAATCGGAGGCCCGCTCTATGCAGAGCTGCGCAGGCGCAATCACACCGTACTGCTATGCGACTTGCCCCACGCCCCTAACACCAACTATATGCGCTGCGATGTGGCCGACTTTCGACAGGTCCAACGGGTTATGGACACGTTCCAGCCCGAATTAGTCTACCACCTAGCAGCCGAGTTCGGGCGCCAAAACGGCGAGGAGCATTACGAGAAAGTCTGGCGCACCAACGCCATCGGTACAAAAAACTTGCTTTGCTTACAGGAGCAACGCAGGTATCGTATGTGTTTCAGCAGCAGCTCGGAAATTTACGGCGATTGGGAAGGTTCCATGTCCGAAGATGTGCCTCTGCGGAATCCAATCCGGCAGCTGAATGATTATGCCATTTCAAAGTGGGTCAACGAGATGCAAATCGTGAATTCGGCCGCCCGATTCGGCACCGAGACAGTGCGAGTACGCTTGTTCAACACATACGGCCCCGGGGAGCATTACTCTGAGTATCGCAGCGTGATCTGCCAGTTCGTTTACCGCGCGCTGCACGACTTGCCTTACACGGTTTACCTAGACCACCACCGCACTTCTTCATACATCAGCGACACGGTGCACACCATGGCGAATATCTCCGACCCGCAGTACTTCAAACCAGGCGAAGTGTACAACATCGCAGGGCACGAATATCACGATATCAAGACTGTCTCAGACATGATTCTGGCACAGCTCGGAAAAGATGACCGCCAAGTGAAATATGAGCGCCGCGAGGCACACAACACTCGCGACAAAAAAAGCGACCTGAGCAAAGCGCAAAGCGAGCTAGGACATCTGACTCGAATCAAACTATCCATGGGTATCCCACTCACGATAGCGTGGCAGCAAGAAACCTATGGTATCGACTGATTTCACGCCCCTCGACATTGTCGTCATTGGTACTGGTTACGTTGGGCTGCCGGCAGCCCTACTGCTGGCGCAGGCCGGGCACTCCGTTGTAGGGGTGGATATCGATGAGAACATCGTGCGCACCATCAATGATGGCATCCTGCACATCAAAGAAGAACAGTTGCAGGCCATCATGGATGAACCAGCAGTGAAAACAAACCTGATGGCGCAATCTGCCCCGTGCGAGGCGGATGTCTTTGTGATTGCCGTCCCGACCCCACTTGACGAGAGCAAGCAAGTGGCCGACTTGAGCATGGTGATTGAAGCGACCAAATCTCTCATTCCGCATCTGCGCGCAGGTAATCTGGTAATTCTAGAATCCACTGTACCGCCACTAACCTGCCGCAACACAATAACGCCTTTACTGGAGCGGTCGGGGTTGAAAGTCGGGGAGACACTTAAACTTGCTCATTGTCCGGAACGGATTCTACCGGGAGATGTGTTTCACGAAATTGTTCACAATGACCGCATCATCGGCGCTGAAGATGAGACAAGCCGCGCGATGGCAGCCGATGTCTATGCCTCATTTGTACATGGGGACCTGCTGCTCACGGACGATGTTACCGCGGAGCTAGTGAAGCTGATGGAAAACACATATCGCGATGTGAACATAGCCCTGGCGAACGAGTTCGCCGCGGTAGCCCGTACTCTCGAAATTGATGCCGGGGAGGCTATTGCATTGGCAAACCGACATCCTCGGGTGAGTATCCTCAAGCCCGGAATCGGGGTCGGCGGCCATTGCATTCCGATTGACCCGTGGTTTATCAAAGAAGTTGACCCGATCAATTCGCGCCTGATTTTCACAGCCCGGATGATTAACGATGATGTGCCGGCTCAGATTGCGGCGAATATTAGCGAGGCAGTGCGCGAAATCATAAATCCGCATATCGTGGCTGTCGGAGCGGCTTACAAACCCAACACAGCCGACACGCGCGAGAGTCCTGCCATTGAAATAGTGCGCATGTTGCGTGCGGATGGATGCCGAGTGGACCACTTCGACCCGCTAGTCGAGGGCATGGCATACCCATCCACTCTGACGGAAGCGTGCACGGACGCCGATTGCCTGGCCCTGCTGGTGGAACACAAGGTTGTTATGGAAGATCTGGTGGCACAACGGGAAGGCATACACCGTGAAATGCGCAACGCTCTGATTATGCAACCAGGCACACAATTGCGTATGCCGACCACATAAACACGTTTGGGCTGATATATCCTATTTGAAAGTCCGTTGACGTTTTCAGTCAGACGACTGTTCACCTATCTGGTGCCGTCGCTCCTGCTCGATTATTCTGTCAGAATTGTCGCAAAAACGTCAATACAATCGATTTTCCAGTGGTCTCGTGCATGGATTACTTGTGGGAATACCAGCCGCTTCTCATGGCTTTCCTAATATTGGGGATTGTATTTGCGTTGGTGCGATTCTATCAGTATGTCAAACTTTTCCTCAGCCAGAGCATGAAGCCATTGAATGGAGCTTCACGGCAATGCAAACTCTTCCAAAGGAAGCCAGTCATTGCCAGCCGCAAGCCCCACAGTAATACGCAGCCGATCACCCGATTCAAAATCATACAGCCCGATGCCCAACTGATATACCCCAGCGGGTAATTCAGATAGTTTGAGCAGATGCTGTAGGCTAACCGTCTCTTGATTTCGCCATCGGCTAACGGATAGACCACGGTCATTGAGCATAATTTCGTCATATCCATAAGCCAACTCACCGCTGTTCATGTCCATCAGATGTAAGAAAACATGGTACGGTTGTTGCAATCGTTTATCCAACTCAAGCTCCAACGCTCTATTCAGAAATGCATACAACCTGTGGCGCACGCTATAAATTTGGTACTCCACTTGCCAGTTTGTGGTGATTGCCAGCGTGTCATTTCTCAAAACGAAATCGTAACCGAGAAGCCTGAGGTTATTCGCGTAGACTACATCCTTCTGCACAGATGATTCCGGCACGCGATAGACCGGATGGTACAGCGCTTCGATTTCACGGCGATGCGGATTGATAGACCCCGGCTCCTCATATGCAAACATACCCCAGTGAAGCGGCCCCCTGACAAGTGAAAGGCAAACGCCCATACCTGCCACCACGATAACAGCCAAATGGCGCACAGAGGGCTCTCGGCCGAACAGATATAATAACCCAGCTGCCAGCCCACCCAGCATGACAATGCTGCCCCAGCGCCCCGGTAAAACCCAGGCGGTCAGCCAGTGCTGCCATCCGAGCATGATGTACATATAAGCACCAACTATGATTATTCCGGTCGCGCCCCACAACCTGACCGGCACCTTCGCCTCAGCGCTTAACCAGAGCCACTCAAAAAAAAGCCCGGCACCCAGCAGGCTTGCCGGCAAATAAAGCATGTGGTATCGGCCACCATCGACTCCTTTGTTCAGCTGCACGCCCAATTGCAGCACTATAGCCACCACGATATAGATGTACATCGAACACCGCCGCCCACCCTGCATCACCCTCACTACCGCTATGCCACATCCGGCGGCCATTGGCAGCGCCATAAAGGAAAGTGTCGGCCATATGTCTGCATGGGAATAGACCAGCAACGCCCAGTACCATGGGCCAGTAATGAAGGATTTGACTTGTTCGCCATAGCCCAATGTCAGCGCAATCACCGGGTCAAACAGATGCCCGAAATACCCAAGGTCGGATACCCGCACCGAGTGTGTACGAAAAAACCATTCGGCACCCATCCACCACGCCATTAACGGCAGTAGCGCAATCAGGAGGATTCGCATATCTCCACCCACACTACGCAAATCGGTACGCTTTGTGCTGGAATTCGGGGATGCAACCATCTTCATGGTCATTACTACTAGCATCACAATCACCAACGCAATCCCTTTTGCCAGAGAGACCGCTAGAGCCAACACGGCCCCGCCCGCCAGTATCCAACGGTCTTTCACACGTGCTCGAGGACGCACAAGAACGAAAGCCATCAGTATGGTTGCGACAAACTGCACAGGGGAAGGGTACTGCGCTTTCGAAGACATGTAGCCATGCAGATCATGCGCACTGAGAAGCAGAGTTACAAGTACCGGTATTGGCCGTGGAAAGACGCCTGCAGCCAGACGATAGAACGCCGCTATGCCAATAATTCCCCATAGCATCGGCAGCACACGATATAGTTTGGTGTCAGCCCCACGGTACAGTATGTCATCATGGCCAGGAATCAATTTGAGCACGCCGGTCTGCATCCACCACCACAAAGGCGCAAGGAATTGACCGTTCCGGAGCGGAACGCCAAACACCTGTGTTGCTATCCCAGTCCCCAAATGGCGGTCTGGACCCATACCTAACATATCGCGCACGCCGCTTTGGGTAATACGAGGCTCATCAGCCAGAAAGGGATAAGCCACCGCCCCATGCACTCTCATCCAAGTCCCCAGCAATAATGCGATGGCAAGCAAACCCAGGGAGAGCCCACTACTGTGCAATTTGTCCCGTGACGAAAATCTTGCCATAGTGTGAAATGTTTCGATAGTGAATGTCCAGACTATCTGACCCATACAGACAAGTTTCCCCGTATGATAAACTACCCGCTGGCTGCCCGGGGCTTGATACAATACCCTAATGTTTCGATTCCTGCTCGCTGCCCTATCAATTCTGATCAGTTTTGTTTGTCTCTGGCCGCTGACGCGGCGCGCCTTTAATGATGGACATCTGGCGTACGCCGGTGTTTTGGCAACTACCTTCGGGTTGAGCACTGGCATGCTGTCACTGTACATGTTGGCGCTAGGGCTGCTGCCCGGCGCGTGGCTGCGCCCAGCGCTGGTGTTACCGCTACCCTGGTTGCTTCTTGGGTTCGGTATCTGGCGAGCGAAGAACACGCCTTCCCTCAATGGCAGCCGCAGCAGACAAGTACTCATATTCTGGCTGACCTTGATATGCGTCGCTGGTTTCATAGTCATCGTTGTAAATACCGTCTCCTATCCTTTTTACCGCTACGATGTACTCGCCCGCTTCGCACCGAATGCGCGGTTGCTATTTGACAATAGCTCCGTACCCAACACATTGATAGGTTACCCACTCGCTACACAGTTGCTGTATGCCTTCACGTTCATGGCTTACGGTGCGGTCAACGACCATCTAGCCGGATTGGTGGTGGCGGCTTTTTCTGGGGCTATGCTGCTGACCACATTCGCCGTTGGCAGGGTAGCCTATTCCCAACGAACGGGTTGGACGGCAGTACTCCTGCTGCTAAGTTCGCGTCTGTTCGTGGATTGGTCGACATCAGGCTACGTGGATGTGCCCGTTGGGGTTTACCACGGCCTCACTTTTCTGTGCGCGTTTATATGGCTCCAAAGAGGAGAACGACGCTGGGCACTTTGGTCCGGAGTGATGGCAGGCCTAGCCTTGTGGACAAAACAATCGGCACTGGTGCTGATTCCCGCACTGGCGGTGGTTCCTCTGCTGCGGATGCACTCGCATCGCAACATGTACGTTGAGCTTGGCAACGGGTTGATGGCCCTGGGGGCTACACTGCTGCTGGCCGGATCGTGGTATCTGCGGAGCCTTCTGCTGGGCGGACCCGCGGCCGTGCTACCAGCCCCGGGTGCATATGATGCGCAGTTCACCGACCGGTCACTCGGCGCGCTGATAACGTTTGTGACCGCATACATGGAGTGGGGTCCATGGATGAGCGCGGCCACTGTGCTCGGTATAACTCTTTGGTCGACTCATTTCTGGAAACCCGACATCGATAACACATCGCACCATCACATTGACCGACGCCAACGCGCGTGGCTGCTAGCAGCCTTCGTAATCCCTTACCATCTCATCTGGTGGCAGGGCTTTTCTTATCAGACACGCTATTTGTTAGCATCCGCACCCCTCTACGCGGTTATTGCAGGACATTGCATAGACTGGTTGCTCGGACGAGTGCCGGCGCTAGCGCGCACACCGAAATGGGTAGTTTTGGCCGCCGCCGGCGGAATGGTACTTACAGGGATGAGCAGCCGTTTGGGAGCAGTCTATCATCTAGCCGCTCAGCCGCTCCAGTCAGACGACGCCAAACTATCGCGGCTGAGCGGAGAATCGTGGTCTCTGGCAAAACACATCCGCGCGACGATTGAGAAGGGTGCGAGCATCTATGCAATGGACGGGGCACTAGCATACTGGCTGCACGAATATGATTTCAGACAAGGCTATCCCTTCATGCTCGCCGATTTGAAAGACATTGATTATTTTGTCACCGCAGCAAACGGAGAGTCAGTGTATCGCTTTTACGACGCCCACGACAATGAGGTATTGCGCGCGCTCGGTGACGCGGAAACGCTTCCCGAGATCTACAGGCACAACGAATCAGTATCAATCTACCACGTGGGTCCGATTGAGCCATGAATGAGATAGCATCCTGGCTTTTGGCGCTCCTGCCCGTGCCACTGGCGGCCGGATATTTAGCTCCGCTGATTGCACGCTCACGTTTGCGACCACCGTCGGAGCTCTTCTGGCCGCTCAGTGTAGGACTCGGCGTCGGCCTTTTTACCCTCTTGCTAACAATGATAGCATTTGCTGGGATTACAGCGACCCGTCTATGGCTCATCCTCGCCGCTCTGTGGAGCGTCAGCGCGCTCTGGGGCAATTGGCCGCACGTGGTCTATTCCCCAACGGCATGGTGGATCCGAATCCGGCGAAGGAAATGTGGCTCGTGGGTGGGGTTGGCTGGAGGCGCAATCCTTCTGGTTATTCTGGCTCAAGCCAGTTATTACCCATTCACAGGCGATGACGAAATCAGCCGTTACGCATATTTTGCGCGCCTGATTCTCGAAAACGGCAGGCTGGCCGCGGAGGTCCGTGGATACCCTCCACTACTCCCCGTAGCATATGCGAGCACTTTCTTAGCGAGCGGCGGCATCCACGAGCAAGCCGCAAAAATGTACCCTGTTCTGATGGCCGTCATGACAGTTTGGGCCACTTACGCCCTGGCGTTGCGCTGGTTCGGCCAGTGTGCCGGAATCGCTGCCGCCCTTACGCTGGCAGCCACACCGCTTTTCATCCACTGGGCGCCGATCGGTTACGTGGATATCACAAGCGGATTGTATTTCGTGTTGTGCGCACTTGCTCTCGAAATATGGCGAGAACGATTGGAACCAGGCTGGGCTCTGCTAAGCGGAGTTCTCGCCGGGATGGCCCTGTGGACCAAACAGGCCGGATTCGCGGTTCTGCCGATAATGGGACTGTTCGTTTTCACCCAAGTCATGCGCAAATGGACCCGCTCCGAGCGCGATGAAGCGCGGCGCGCGCTAGTCCATGGATTGTTAATGGTGCCGGCGGCTATTGCTGCCGGTGGCTGGTGGTATCTGCGCAACGCACTCTATGACGGTTGGGGGAGCGCTGTGCCGGATGCTGGCCTGTATCATCTGTTGACCGCACCACGCAGCCCGCTGCAACTCGTCCCATTCATAGGAAACTTCCTCGAATTCGGCTGGATGACCGCGCCACTTTACTTAGCAGGATTGGGATGGGCGACCGCAGCGTTACGAAAACCCATGGTGAAGCGCGCACTCTTATGGTGCGGGCCTTATACTATTGTTTGGTGGTGGCGTTTTTCGTTCGACGCACGCTTCCTGTTGACAGTACTGCCGTTCTACGCCGTGCTAGCAGGGGCAGCTGTCACGTCCGGATGGCGCCACGTGAGAGCGGCTGCGGACTCAAGAACGCGCCAAATTATCTGCGCCACCATAATCCTGTCAGTTGTTGCAGCCGGGATCTATCAGGCTCAATTAGGCGGATTAATTCAGTGGGCAAATCACCCTAGAGCCAGCTACGCCGAGCGCCTAACACGAGCTAAAGGTGACCTTTACCCGACGGTACAATTCCTACAAACGCACATAGAACCAACAACAAACATCCACTCCAACGACGTCCGTATTCGATATTATCTAATTGACCGCCCCATTACGGTCGGTTACCCCGACATGGCAAACATGCGAGCAGAGGACGTCTTCGTGGTCGGCTCATGGAGCGAGTCGGTCTATAATAAGCTCGGTGTTCGGAACAGCCCATTGCCTCATCTGGGTGACACCCGATTGTTCGAGAAAATCTACGCCGGCCCGGCCGGGAAACTGACAGCATTCCGGGTACTTTCCCCATGAACAACACTCCTGAAGTTTCAGTTGTACTGCCCTGTCTTAATGAAGCAATTGCGGTAGGCCACTGCGTAGAAGAAGCACTGAAAGCGCTTTCGGATAGCGGATTGCGCGCCGAGGTCATCGTCAGCGACAATGGCTCCAGCGATGGTTCGCCAGAGTTGGCACTGCAAGCCGGTGCGCGCGTGGTACATGAATCTCGGCGTGGTTATGGCAGCGCATATCTATGCGGAATCGCTGCTGCGCGCGCACCCACCATCATCATGGCGGATGCCGACAACACCTATGACCTGCGCGAAATCCCGAGGATGTTGGCAAAGCTTCGCGAGGGATACGACATGGTGCTAGGTTCACGTATGGGCGGCGTCATCCTGCCAGGGTCAATGCCATGGTTACATCGCTACGTGGGCAACCCCATCCTGACCGGGATGCTGAACCGGTTTTTTGGGCTCCACCTTCAGGATGCGCACACCGGCATGCGTGCCTTCACCCGCGCCGGTTACGATCGTCTGAAGCTGCGCACCACCGGAATGGAATTCGCCTCGGAGATGATAATCAGCGCAGGACAGCAACACCTGAAAATCGCCGAAGTGCCGATCACTTATCATCCCCGGGCGGGCGATTCAAAACTGAATACATGGCGTGACGGTTGGCGCCACCTGCGCTATCTCATGCTCCGCAGCCCCACGCATCTGTTCCTGATTCCGGGCATTGCTCTGGTACTGCTCGGTTGGCTGCCCCTCATGACGCTAGCTGCTGGCCCGCTGATAGTCGGGGGGTTATTCTTCGATTTTCACTACATGATTGCGGGTAGCGCAGTAGCGTTACTGGGACTGCAATTGCTGACTCTGGGCGTACATGGCAAAACCTACCTAGTTGCCAACAATCTCGAGCACCCGGACCAAATGATGGCATGGATGCAGGAGAACTTCACACTGGAACGCGGCCTGCTTTCTGGCATAACTCTACTGCTGATTGGCCTCGGTTTCGGCATGCGCATCTTCATTATCTGGGCACAGCACGGTTTTGAGAATCTGTTCGAACTCCGCACCGGAATCGTCGCACTCACACTGGCTGTAAGTGGCACACAGATTATCCTCGCCACTCTCTTTCTCAGCCTACTACAAATCCAGACCCGAAACGATTGATGCGAATCGTTGTCGTACAAGAAACCGACTGGCTGCAACGTGGTCCGCACCAGCAGCATCACATTTTCGAGCGACTTTCGGCGCGTGGACACGAGGTGATAGTTGTCGATTTCGAGATCCTGTACGAGCCATGGCCAACCGCGCCGCTATTCGCCCATCGCATGGAGTGGAGCAATGTGTCGCGCGTGATCCGTGATGCTGGCGTGCACGTGGTCCGGCCGGCTACCATACGACTGCCTGGCCTAGCGCGAATAATATCTCTAGCGACCTTCTACAAAGAACTAGCGCGGATAGTGCGTGGTTTTCGCCCCGATTTGATAGTGGATTATGCGATTTCCACTGGCGCAAGCGCGCTCGCGATTGCACGCTCGCAGCGTATCCCCTTCGTAATGCACGTCATCGACGCACTTCACACACTCGCGCCCCACAGATGGACTTGGCCGCTCGCCCGCTCGTTCGAGGCGCTACTGCTGCGCAACGCCGATGCGACCATCTACATTAATGAAAAACTCAAGGAGTACGGCGTCGCCCTCGGCGCCCGCCCGGAAACAGCCTCAACGGTACGCACCGGAGTGGACCTGGACCGGTTCCACCCAGACCGAGATGTAAGCGAGCTGCGCCGCAAATGGGGCATAGAGCCTGACGAGGTACTGCTAGTATTCGTGGGATGGTTATACCAGTTCTCAGGTGTGGACACAGTCATGCGCTTGATGCCAGAAATGCCACACAGGCTAAAAATGCTGGTTGTCGGCAGCGGAGAGGCCGAAGACCGATTGCAGGCGCTGCGCGAGTCGCTGGGATTGCATGACCGCGTTATCTTCACTGGACGGCAAGATTACGAAAGCATACCCGATCTCATTGCAGCCGCTGACGTATGCCTGATGTGCTCAGACCTAAATCCGATTACGCGCAACATTGTACCCATCAAAACTTACGAATATCTTTCATGTGGATGCCCTGTATTGGCAAGCGAGCTTCCTGGAGTGATGAGCGAAGTGCCGCCCGGTAACGGCATCATTTACGCGCCGAAAGATGAATTGCTGCCCGCCCTGCAGCGACTCCTCGATCCGACAACCCGGGAACGGGAGGGCCGTAAAGCGCGCACATTCACGCAAGAGAATTGCGATTGGTCGAAGTTGGCCTACAGGTTTGAGCAAATCCTAAGCAGCATCATCGCACCGTAACAATAGGCTGACCATCTGCTACTTGACATCTTTACGCCCGACATATACAATGCCATTTACAATTCACCGATCGCGGGGGAGAGACTGCTGAGGCATTGGGCGCAGTGGCACCGAAGGGGCAAATCCACACGCGTGGATGAAACTCTCAGGTAAAAGAACCGCGGGATCGCTACATCCTCTGGAAAGTCTTTTGACACCGACGGGGCAAACTCGGCATGGCCGGGTGAATCTCTCAGGTCTATGACAGAGGGGGCGCTCGCAATAGTCGATGCGTCCCCTTTTTTGTCGCCGGCCTCAGGTTGGCAATAAAACCATCAGGAGAAAAGGTATGACTTGGAACACACCTGACGACCGAAGATACACTGAAACAGATGAGTGGGTTATGCTCGCGGATGACAACGCCACGGTAGGCATCACAGACTACGCCCAGGATCAGCTCTCAGATATCGTGTATGTGGAACTGCCGGCAGTAGGAGAAACCTTTAAGCAAGACGATATCATCGCCACGGTCGAGTCGGTCAAGGCGGCCGCAGATGTGCACATCCCAGTGAGCGGCACGGTGACGGCGGCAAATAGAACCCTAGAGGATGAGCCCGAAATAGTGAACAGCGGCCCGTACGGGGAAGCCTGGTTCATCAAGCTCACTCCCTCCAACCCTGTCGAGATCGACGGTTTGATGGACTCTGAAGCGTACGCGCGCTACTCCGCAGCCCGTGAAGATTGACCGCACTAGCCTGACCTGTTTCCATGCTTCTCCCAGCAAACAGACTGTGACCACGCCATGAATTATCTGCCGCACAGCGACGCAGACCGGACGCATATGCTTACAGAATGCGGCGTAGAGTCAATTGAGGATTTCTTCGATATAATTCCTGAGCAGCATCGCTTTCCCGAGATGGACTTGCCCGAACCGTTGTCAGAAATGGAGGTGCTGCGCGAGTTGCAGGAACTGTCAGAATCGAACGCCGAGGCCAGCCACCACCCCTGTTTTCTCGGCGCCGGGGCATATAATCATTACCTCCCATCACTCATCGATCATATGTTGCTGCGCGGCGAATTCATGACCGCGTACACCCCCTATCAGCCGGAGGTCTCGCAGGGCACACTGCAAACGCTGTTCGAGTACCAGAGCATGATTTGTGCACTCACTGGTATGGAGGTAGCCAACGCCAGTCACTACGATGGCGCAACCTCCACGGCAGAGGCGGTCATCATGGCGATCAACCAGTTCCGCGGGCGGCGCGCGAAAATCATCCTGTCACCCACGTTGCATCCACAGTACCGACATGTCGTGCGCACATACACGCAAGGTATGGGACTGACCATTCTGGGAGACGATGACCCAGCGGCCGACTTAGATGACATAATCGCGGAACTCGATGACGAGACCGCACTGCTCATCATGCAATACCCCAATTTTCTCGGAGAATTGGAAGACATGGAAGGGCTGCAAACCGCCGTCCACGACGTTGGCGCGCTCCTGTGCGTAGTGGCGAACCCAATTGCTATGGGAATGTTCAAAACACCAGGAGAATACGGAGCCGATATCGTGGTGGGTGAGGGACAGCCGCTGGGAATCCCCATGTCGTACGGCGGGCCGTACCTGGGCTTTTTCGCCACGCGCGAAAAATACGTGCGTAAAATGGCCGGGCGCCTTGTGGGAGAAACAGTGGATGCAAACGGCCAACGGGGATATGTACTCACGCTTACTCCTCGCGAGCAGCACATCCGGCGCGATAAAGCCACATCCAACATCTGCACCAATCAGGGATTGATGGTTACAGCAGCCGCGATATACCTTTCAGTAATGGGAAAGCAGGGTCTGCGTAAAGTCGCAGAGTTATGTTACCACAAAGCCCATTACGCAGCCGATTGCATAGAAACGCTGCCAGGATTTTCAGTTCGGCGCGAAAAACCCTTTTTCCACGAATTCGCGTTGCGCTGTCCCGCGCCGGTTGCAGATATCAACACCACTCTCTTTGACGATTATGGGCTAATTGGCGGCTATGACCTCGGCCAAGACTACGGTCATCTGGAGAACCACATGCTGGTCGCCGTAACCGAGATGATTACTAGAGAGGACATTGACTGCCTCGCCGAAGCGCTTAGAGCGTATACATGAGCGCGCCCGGAAGACGCCAGGAACCACTTATTTACGACTTGAGCAGCCCCGGGCGCAGTGGAATCTCGCTGCCGGAGTCCGATGTTCCCCACACGGAATTGCCCTCGGATTTGCTGCGCGAAGAGCTGAGATTACCGGAAATTACGCAGCTGGATGCAATGCGCCACTTCCAACGCCTTTCGCAAATGAATTATTCCATCGATTCCGGTTTCTATCCTCTCGGCTCGTGCACTATGAAGTACAACCCACGCCTTAACGAGGACGCAGCTCGGCTACCCGGGTTTTTGCACGCCCACCCGCTACAGGATCCCAATACGGTGCAGGGCAACTTGGCACTGATGTACGAGCTACAAGAATGTTTGAAAGAAATTGGGGGCTTTGCCGGGGTGAGCCTACAGCCCGCAGCGGGCGCACACGGAGAACTTGCCGGAGTCCTTATGATGCGCGCCTATCACATGGCCCGCGGAGACGAAGCCCGGCGTAAGATTCTCATCCCGGATTCAGCACACGGAACCAACCCAGCCAGCACTACCATGGGTGGCCTCGAATTGATTGAACTGCCCTCTGACGAGCGCGGGAACGTGAGTGTGAAAGCCCTGCGCGAAGCGTGCGGCGAAAATGTGGCCGGCCTGATGATCACTAATCCCAACACGCTGGGGCTGTTCGAGGAACATATCCAGGAAGTGGTGCAGCTTGTGCATGATTGCGGTGGCTTGATTTACGGAGATGGCGCAAACATGAACGCGCTCACCGGGATCATCCGTCCCGGCGACCTAGGATTCGATGTGATGCACTACAACCTGCACAAGACTTTTTCTACCCCGCATGGTGGTGGCGGCCCCGGATCAGGGCCAGTAGGAGTTTCGGAGCGGATGGAGGAATTCTTGCCAGCACCAATCTTGACAATCATCGAAGAGGGCAGCGAAAAGGAGCCGCCACTGTATGGATTAGCGACCCCATCGAAAACCATTGGCCGTATGAAAACCTTCAACGGGCAGTTCGGCGTACTTGTGCGGGCTTACGCTTACATACGCGTTCACGGTACGGTCGGATTGCGAGCCAACGCCGAACACGCCGTCCTCAACGCAAACTACCTGCTATCCAAAGTGCGCGCGGTATATCACCTGCCATTTGAACGTGCATGCCTGCATGAATTCGTGGTCGAAGGTCGCTGGAGCGATGCCCCCGATGTGCACGCGCTGGATATTAGCAAAAGCCTAATGGATTTCGGCTTTCATCCACCCACAAACTATTTCCCGCTCATCGTGCACGAGGCATTGATGATCGAGCCGACCGAAACCGAAAGTCGGGAGACCCTTGACGCATTCGCGGACGCACTGCTGCAGATTGCCGCCACTGCAAAAGCCAACCCCGAGGAGCTGCGCACAGCGCCGCACACCACGCCGGTAAACCGCATAGATGAAGTGCAGGCCGCCCGCCAGCTGGTGCTGTGCTGCCGGCCTAAATATCTGTCGGAGCCATCCCCTGCACCTGCTTCCCAGAGCTGAATCCGGTGTAGTTAACGGCCGGCGATAATAACCCGACTGAGAAGCTATATCGCCTTCTGTCATATGAGCAGCACCACACTTCTACGTGCCAGTGCTCGCTAGCCCAACGCTCCAAATACATCGCTGACTTTGACCATTTTTTCCAGGCGCACGACTACGCCTACTTGGAATGCTGAGATATGGTCGCGCAGAAACTGCTCAGCCGTCATCGGATGTGCCCGGTGCAGCCTACTTTCCATCCACAGACTACAGTATACTCGCTGCTTCTTAAACATTTTACTTACGATTTGCGAGGCGGCGAGAGCATCTATGGCTTGCCAATCACCGAAGCCTTTGTGGACAACGGCACACTGACACAGTATTTTGAGTGTTCCTTCCGCCCATGGACACACGATACAGATGGCACCGGGATTACCAGCGTGGCCCCAAAGGAACTGGGGGCTATCTGATACACAAGTGATATCTCTAGACAGGATGTACAACCCAATAGGGGTGCAGCGCACCGACTTAGATTTATTTGTCCTTAGTTGAGCCACGCTGCTTTTCGCACTACCACAGGACCGGATGACCACACCGGTGTTGCCTTTACCGTTAGCATGATGCGGGAAGGTATGCCGACAGCGAACTACCGCGTCCGTGTGAGAGTTGGCAGCACCAGAGAGACCGTTACCAAGATTTTCAACATCCAGTAGACGGGAAATCAGTGAAGCGCGTAGCGTCCCTCACTTTTCTCGTTTCACTTGAAAATGGTCCAAGTCTCGGGCAACCACTGTGTCCGCGAAAACGGCTCGTGCCTCGGCTAGCACGTCACGTTCGCGGTAGCGGCGAGAGAGGTGCGTCAGATACAGTCTCCGCACATTGGCAGCTTGGGCTAGCTCAGCAGCCTGCAGCGCGGTGAGGTGACCAAAACGCCGCGCTAGTTCAGCCTCGCGCTGCAGATAGGTGGCTTCTATAATGAGCGCATCCGCCTCGTGACAGTGTTCTACCAGGTCGTCAGTGTGCCCAGCATCACCCACATGCACCAGTTTCGTGCCAGGCTCACTCGGGCCCAGAACCTCGTTTGGTTGCACCACCAACCCGCTAGGTAAAGTAACCGCATGGCCCTGCACCAGATCGCGCCGTTCTGGACCGTGCGGGACACCCAGAGCTGACGCTTTTGCTTCCAAGAACGGCCGGCGCGGCTTTTCCTGAAAGGAAAAACCAAAACAGTGCCCGCCGCGGTGCGTTACCGGAAATGCATGTAGCTCGAACGAGTCGCATTCAGCAATCGGTCCGGCAACAATCTCCTTCAAATCAATGTTCAGCTGCGCACGTTCGCCCCGAAACACCACGCCGAAAACTAGGTCGCGAATGCGCCGCAACGCTGCCCGCCCGGCCCAGATTTCCACGTGCTCAATCGCTTCCCAGCGAGTGAGCGTGGATAGCAACCCACCCAAGCCCAGAATATGGTCAAGGTGTCCATGGGTGATCAAAATCTTCTCCAAGCGCTTAAATCCCAGTCCACTACGCAGAATCTGCCGTTGGGTACCCTCACCGCAATCGATCAGGAAACGGTACTCCCGGTGCATAATAATATGCGCCGAAAGACCGCGATGCACAGAGGGCGCCGACGCCGAAGTTCCTAGGAATACAAACTCAAACACAGTTCACTCGCTGGCTGCGGCACGAGAAGAGGAGTACACACCTCAATTTAGTCGGCCGGCCATAAGCACCGATTATAATGCATAGGCCCTGCAGCTTGGGCAGCCGCGCCTATGGTATCATTCCACGTTACTCCTACGGGTAGAACGCAGACACGCCCGAAAAAAAGTGAGCGCTATATCTATGGCAAATATCGCTGTAATCGGGGCTGGATATGTTGGGTTGGTCACAGGAGCCTGTTTCGCAGATCTGGGCAACAAAGTGTGCTGTCTGGATATTGACACTGAACGTATCCACAACCTGAAGCAAAGTGTGCTTCCCATCTATGAGCCGGGCCTAGCCGAGATGGTGAAGCGACAAATGCAAGCCGGGCGTTTGCGCTTCACCACAGATTATGAGGATGCGCTTGAATGCACGGAATTCGCGTTCATCGCTGTCGGCACTCCAGAAGGCGTAGACGGCGAAGCTGATCTGCAATACGTGCGTCAAGCTGCCACTTCAGTAGCTAAGGTCATGAAAGCGCCACTGGTGATTGTCAACAAATCCACTGTGCCGGTCGGCACCGGAGACTGGGTGGCCAACATCGTCCGCAAGAATCAACCAGAAGCCATCGACTTCTATGTGGTCTCGTGCCCTGAATTCTTGCGGGAGGGCAGCGCGCTGCAGGATTTCATGAACCCGCACCGCACAGTACTGGGCTCGCTAGACGCCAATGCCGCCGACCGCGTCGCCCAGTTACACCTACCGCTGCGCTCCCCTATTATGGTGACAGATTTGCGAACTGCCGAAATGATCAAATACGCTTCCAACGCGTTTCTAGCTACGAGGATTTCCTTTATCAACGAAATCGCCAACATTTGCGAGGACCTAGGCGCAGATATAAAAGAAGTGGCTGTCGGCATGGGATATGACCCACGCATCGGACCCGCATTCCTCGACGCAGGTATCGGGTACGGCGGTAGCTGCTTCCCGAAAGACGTGAAAGCCCTCGCCCACATGGCCTCTGTGCAAGGAAAACACCCGCAGCTATTGCAGAGTGTGATTGAAATTAACACGGATGCTCGTCTGAAAGTGTTATCCAGATTGCAGGAAACCCTCGGAGATGATTTGAAAGGAAAAGTCATCGGATTGCTCGGGCTGGCCTTCAAGCCAAACACCGATGACATGCGTGATGCACCCTCCATTCACATCGCCTCCACGCTGCTGCAATCCGAAACAAAGGTGCGCGCTTACGACCCGGTGGCCATCCCCGCGGCACAAAAACTGATGCCGCAAGTCGATTATGTTGAAGACGCCTATGCACTTGCGTCCGGTTGCGACGCACTAGTAGTCGTGACGGAATGGAACGAATTTAAGCATCTGGACCTGAGGCGCATTCTCGCTGCCATGCGCGGAAACGTGCTCGTCGACGGGCGCAACATCTACTCTACGCGGGAGCTGCAAGCGCACGGGTTTGTCTATCGTGGCATTGGTCGTGGCTACGACGACAGCGGCGAGACTGAGAAATAATGCCGCAAAACGCTGTCACCAAAACTCGGTTGCGAAATGGGTTGACGGTAGTATTGAAATCGGTGCACACCGCCCCTATTGCTAGCTTATGGGTCTGGTATCGGGTGGGCTCACGCCACGAGCCCACGGGCCGGACCGGCAGTTCCCACTGGGTGGAGCACATGCAGTTCAAAGGCACAGACGCCTTCCCCGCCGACAGCGTCGAGCGTGCGGTTTCACGCGTGGGAGGTGTGTGGAACGCCATGACCTGGATAGATTGGACGGCATATTTCGAGACCATGCCATCTGACCAAATCGACCTGGCCTTGCAATTGGAAGCAGACCGTCTGATCAACAGCCATTTCAAGGAAAGAGATGTGCAATCCGAACGCACGGTCATCATTTCCGAGCGGCAGGGAAGCGAAAACCAACCGACCTTCTTGCTTTCTGAGGAGGTACAGGCTGCCGCTTTCCGCGTGCACCCCTACCACCACGAGGTGCTCGGGGATCAGGTCGACATCGAAACCATGACCCGCGCAGATCTCTACGCTCACTATCGCGCTCACTACACCCCTAACAATGCTATAGTGGTAGCAGTAGGAGATTTCAAAACTACGCCGATTCTGAACCGAATTCGCGCGCTTTTCGGCGCAATCCCGAAGTGCGATAATCCGGATATTTTCCTTCGGCCCGAACCCACTCAGCGTGGTGAGCGCCGAGTACAGCTGGAAGGGAAAGGCCATACCGCATACCTGCAGGCGGCTTACCACGCTCCCGCAGCCACTGACCCGGACTTCTTCCCCATGATTGTGCTCGACAGTATTCTGGCGGGCGCAAGTTCCTTCAATCTTTTCGGAGACGGCATAAGCAACAAAACCTGTCGTCTGTACCGCGCGCTGGTGCTAACAGAGCTTGCGGCTGGGTTCAGTGGAAACCTTGCCGCCACGGTGGACCCATATCTTTACAGTATCATCTGTGCAGTGCGCGCAGACAGCACGCTCGATAAGGTAGAGGCTGCACTGGACGAGGAAATGGAACGCGCAATGGCCACATTGCCCACAGAGGATGAACTGGCAAAAGCAAAAAAACAGGCACGCGCGATGTTCGCATACAGCGCCGAGAGCGTATCCAATCTGGGTTTTTGGTATGGCTTTGCCGAAATCCTGGATGAGTATACCTGGTTTACTAATTACCTCGACCAGTTGAATGCGGTTACCGCCGCAGACGTGCAGAGGGTATCACAGAATGTGCTGGCGACCTCCAACCGGACGGTTGGACACTACATCCCTGCCGGCGCCTGACAGCCTTTCGCCTGCTACTATGCACTCCCTGCCCGGACCACACGACGTCACACGCCACACCTTGCCGAATGGCATCACCGTGCTGGCGCGTGAGAATATGAACAGTCCATCAGTGGTTGTAGATGCCAGCATTCACGCCGGCTCTATCTACGAGGGACGCACGCACGCCGGGTTGGCAAACTTTACCGCCACCATGCTCATGCGAGGTACAGCCAATGCCAGCTTCGACCAGATACACGAACGCATAGAGTCGGTGGGAGCCAGCTTGGGCAGCAGTTGCGGCGTGCACACCGCCGGTTTCAGCGGCAAGGCGCTTGCCGAAGACCTCGACATGCTTCTCGCTAGCGCCGCCGATCTTGTGCGCAACCCCACTTTCCCCTCAGACCACGTAGAACGGATACGGGGGGAAACGCTCACCGGGATGGCTATGCGCGCCCACAATACGCGCGCGATGGCGGCGCTAACCTTCTACGAAGCACTGTTCGGATACGACCATCCCTACGGTTACTC
>Ga0310123_10001145_pt1 | contig 22566 bp, 24 predicted proteins | sample CB6_AW_1057_MG_FD_203505 | JGI IMG/M metagenome (GOLD analysis project Ga0310123, IMG submission 203505) | Marine microbial communities from Western Arctic Ocean, Canada - CB6_AW_1057 | ecosystem: Environmental > Aquatic > Marine > Oceanic | place: Canada: Western Arctic Ocean | collected... | reverse complement strand
GGCCCTGTCCCGAACGTTTCGACCAGTACCGACACCGGGTCGATCACCCCGATCGCGTAGGCGAGCTGAACCTGGACCCGGTCCGCTAGACCGGCCGCGACACAGTTTTTGGCGATGTAGCGCGCCATGTAAGACGCCGACCGGTCGACCTTCGTCGAGTCCTTGCCGGAGAACGCTCCCCCACCGTGCGGCGCCATCCCGCCGTAGGTATCGACGATAATCTTGCGTCCGGTGAGCCCAGAATCACCGTGCGGCCCTCCGGTCACGAAGCGTCCGGTGGGGTTTACATAAATCTTCGTGTTCGCATCGAGCAGCTCTGCGGGCAGGATGTTCTTGATGACCTTGGCCGTGAGATCTTCACTAATCTGCTCGCTCGACACGCTCTCGGAGTGCTGAGATGAGACGACGACCGAGTCGATCCGAACCGGCGTGTCATCTTCGTATTCGACCGTTACCTGCGATTTCCCGTCAGGACGTAAATAGTCGAGCCCACCCGTTCGTCTGGCTTCAGAGAGACCACGCACCAGGCGATGGGCCATCATGATCGGTAACGGCATCAGCTCCTTGGTTTCTGAGCACGCATACCCAAACATCATCCCCTGGTCTCCGGCACCACCGGGGTCAACCCCCATAGCAATATCGGGCGACTGTCCATGCAACGCTGAGAGCACGGCGCACGTGTCGGCATCGAAGCCGAACTTCGCGCGTGTGTAGCCGACGTCTCGAACGGCCTGCCGCGCGACCTCGGCGAAATCACAGGAGTGGCTCGATGTAATTTCACCGGCCAAGACGATCAAGCCCGTCGTAAGTAGTGTTTCACAGGCGACTCGCCCCATCGGGTCGCGGCTCAGGACCGCATCGAGTACCGCGTCGGATACTTGATCGGCGATCTTGTCCGGATGACCTTCAGTTACGGACTCGGACGTGAAGAGATATCGACCTGTACGGCGCATACGAACCGAACTCCTTTGGGTTGAGCGCTTGGGTATAGCGGTCGGAATGAAATCCCGGACGCCCGGTTTCGGAATGGGCCGCGAACTCCTCGCCGGAGACCGGACCAAGCTCAGATGAGTTTACGGTATCAGAGGGACAACGGAACGGTCAATCGGAGAGCCCACCACACACCCAGAGGTTCTCACACGTCAGAGTCTCTCCTGCGACTTGGCCGGTAAGCCAACGCTCCGCTACGAGCGTGGGTGAAACTCGTCGTAAATAGCCTTCAGCCTCGCTTCGAGTATGTGAGTATAAATCTGGGTCGTCGAGAGGTCGGCGTGACCCAGCATGTTCTGAATCGAGCGCAGGTCCGCACCCCGATCGAGGAGATGGGTAGCGAACGAATGACGCAGAACATGAGGACTCAACTGGGATGGAAGACCAGCCTGCTTCCCATACTTCTTCAGAATCTTCCAGAACCCCACCCGACTCAAGTGCCCACCCCGGGCATTGACGAACAACCACGGAGAGTCGGACCTGGCCAAAACCGAACGTGACGTTCGCATGTAATCACGGACGCACTCGGCCGCCGGACGGCCGATCGGCACCAATCGCTCCTTCGACCCTTTCCCCATACAGGTGAGATAGCCGGCTTTGAAATTCACGTCGGCTGGCTTGACGGAGACAAGTTCAGAGACTCGCATCCCCGTGGCATAAAGCAACTCGAGCAACGCGCGGTCTCGGAGTCCGATGGGTGTGGACGGATCGGGTTCTTCTAGTAATCGATCGACCTGATCACAAGAGAGAAACTTCGGAAGACTCGGCCACGCCCGTGGAGCGCGCAGCTCGTCGGACGGGTCGTGGCGAAGATGACCGTCACGAGCCAGGAATCTGAAGAAGCCCCGCACACACGCCACCGCTCTGGCAACGGACCGTGGCGATAGGCCGGTTTCCATCAACTGCCGGACGAACGACTCGAGATCCGACCGAGTCAACTTCACCACCCGACGCCGCGCGGCGAAGCGTAGCAAGCCCTCCAGGTCGCGGTGGTAGCTCTCGACCGTGTTGGGCGCCAGCCGGCGAACACCCCGAAGCTCATCGAGATATGCCTCCACCAACACCGCGTTCGACCCAGCCATCGACTCTACGGTACACCAGGGTTCGCGATGCGCGATTGCGTTGCGTCTCAAGTCGCGAACGAGGAGTCGGATACCTCCTGCCACCTGACATGGACATCGTGTTGAGAATTCACTAGAAGAAGACGTGGATTACGAAGAATACGGCCTTCTTAGACCAGAGCCAGGTCGGCCTGCACTTCGCACGCGGCGCCGCCACGGCCATCGAGTCGACACTTGTTTCATCGTCGGACATCGCTAACGACAGCGCGAATACGTTTCACGTCGACTATGTGAGGGGGTTGGCGACAGCCGACTAGTTGTCGCTCGGTCGGCTCGGAGTGTCCTAAACCTGTCGCAGTCAGTCGAGCAGGCCGTCTGTCTGCATCAGTTCGGCGTTGAGGATCGCGGCACCCGCCGCACCCCGAACGGTGTTGTGTCCGAGCACGACCAGCTTGTAGTCCAGCACCGGACACGCCCGTAATCGGCCCACCGTGACGGCCATCCCCCCCTCCCGATCGACATCGAGTCGAGGCTGCGGTCGATCATTCTCGGTCACATAGACGATAGGTTGGGACGGGGCGGTCGGCATCCCTTCTGCCTGTGGACGCCCCGAAAAATCGCGAAAGGCAGTCAGTAGCTCTTCGCGCGGCGGCGTCGCATCGAATCCCACCGACAGCATCTCTGTATGGCCGTTGATCACCGGCACGCGGGTGGTGTGGGCGCTGACCACGACCGGATGCGGCTCGACCTGTCCATCGTGAAGCTGACCGAGAATTTTCTTGGTCTCGGTTTCCATCTTCTCTTCCTCGCCCCCGATGTACGGAATGACGTTACCCACGATATCCAGCGACGCGACTCCGGGATACCCGGCGCCCGACACCGCCTGCAGTGTTGTCACGTTGACCGCTCGCAGACCGAACTGGGTCAGCGGAGCCAGGGCCATGGTCAGCATGATCGTCGAGCAGTTCGGATTGGTCACGATCCGCCCCGACCAGCGTCGCACCGACGCCTGAGTGTCGAGGAGATCCAGATGGTCGGCGTTGATCTCCGGCACGAGCAGCGGCACGTCCGATTCCATCCGGTAGTTACGCGCATTGCTGACGACGATATGACCCGCCTCGGCAAACGCCCCCTCAACCTCGCTGGCCACCGTCGAATCGAGACCCGAGAAGACCAGCCGCGGAGCCTTACCCGGTGTCACGGAGTCGAGGACCATCTCGGCCACGTCGTTCGGACAGGGTACCGGCAGACGCCACCGAGTGGCATCAGCATACCGACGCCCATGTGACCGATGGCTCGCGGCAACCCATGTCAACTTGAACCATGGGTGCGTCGCCAGCTGGGCGATCAACTCTTGCCCCACCGCCCCGGTGGCGCCGAGCACTCCAACGTCGATTCGCTGCGTCATGACCTACTGGTCTGTCCCTTTCGCCTGCTTCGTACTCTCGGGATCAGGGAAGAACTCATCGTGGACGGCTCGCACTGCATGATCAAGATGAGCGGCGCCGATGACACAGGCGATCTTCATCTCGGACGAGCTGATACAGTCGATGTTGATCCCCTCTCGCGCCAACACCGAAAACATTCGCGCTGCGAGTCCCGGGGTTGACGCCAGACGGGAACCCACAATCGAGATTTTCGCGACATCGTACTCCACGACTGCCTCCCCACAGATATCCTCACTCTTCCATTGTTCGGCCAACCGCGCCGCGGGCTGGGCGTACGCCTCGTCCAGCACGAACGTGATTCGCCCGCAACCGTCAGAGCTAGCGCTCTGGATGATCAATCGCACGCTGAGTTTTTCGGCCGCGAGATCCTCGAAGACCCGTGCCGCGAGACCGGGACGATCGGGAACGTCGAGCAAGGTCACCTTCGCGATCTTCTTTTCACTGCCCACGCCCACCACCGCGGCCTGCTCCATCACCATTTCCTTGCCTCCTCGAATCCAGGTCCCATCGGTCGCCTTGAAGCTCGACCGCACGTGAATCGGAAGGTCGTATGCCATGCAGACCTCAGCCGCCCGTGGGTGCAGTACTTTAGCGCCACTCGACGCTAATTCGATCGTTTCTTCGTAACTAATTTCCGGCCACATGCGCGCGCCTGGCACGACACTCGGGTCGGCCGAGAAGACGCCGTCGACGTCGGTGTAAATCTCACAGACTTGAGCCCCGAGCGCGACCGCCAGGGCTACCCCGGTAATATCACTGCCTCCCCGACCGAGCGTCGTTACCTCCTGATCGTGGCTGATCCCCTGGAAGCCTGTCACGATCACGACCCGGCCCGCCTCTAGCTCTCGCATGATTCTTCGAGTGTCGATCGACTCTATTCTTGCAATATTGAAGGCGCTGTCCGTCCGAATTCCGCACTGGGATCCGCTGAGAGATATCGCTGGAATGCCCCGGTCCTGAAGGGCGAGACTGAGTAACGACACCGAGACTTGTTCTCCGGTGGCCAGCAAGAGATCCATCTCTCGTCCCGCCGGATGTTCGGCGACATCGTGGGCGAGCGCGACCAGCTCGTCCGTGGTCTTGCCCATGGCGGAGAGCACGACGACCAAGCGGGGCGAGCTCTGCAGACATCGCGCTACGCGTTCGGCGATTGTACAAATTCGATCAGTCGTCCCGACCGACGTACCGCCGTACTTCTGAACGACGATCGGGACCGTGGTCGGGTCTAGGTAACTGGCCCTCATTGCCCGCTCGCCACCGCCCGTGTGGCTGCCGCGTCGTCAGCCGCGGCAAGCTGAGTCGATAGTTGGTGGAGAAACAGACCGACATCGGTCACGATACCGACGGTCTGCGAAGATCCACGGTCACCGAGCTTCGTCACCACGGCCGGATTGATGTCGACGCACACCACGCGCACATGCGACGGCAGCATGTTTCCGACGCCGATACTGTGCAACATCGTCGACAGCATGATGACCATGCTCACATCCTGGAGTGCCGCCGCATACCGGTCCTGCGCATCCACAAGATCCATCACGGTGTCGGGTAATGGCCCATCGTCGCGGATGCTCCCCGCCAGCACGTAGTCTACGTCCCGAGTGATCAGCTCGTGCATGATGCCCGAGCGAAGCACACCCTGCGCCACCGCCTCGCGAAGCCCGCCGGCTCTGCGAATGACGTTGATCGCCCGCATGTGATTCCGGTGCCCCTCCTCTACCGCGATCCCCGCGTCCAAATCAACTCCAAGCGACGTCCCATACAGTGCATGCTCGACGTCGTGGACGGCGAGCGCGTTGCCGGTCAGCAGTACATCCATGTAGCCCCGACGCACGAGATCACGAAAATAGTCAACACCACCGCTGTGCACGACGACCGGTCCGGCGACGAACGCGATTCGACCACCGGCGGATTTAATATGGCGCATCATTGCCACCACCTTGGCCGCACTCACTTCGACTCTCCGCTCGGTCGACACATCGTTGGTCATGAAAGCGAATCCGAGACGGTCGCGCTCCCTGAACTCTGGAGACACCCGGATGCCGTCGACGCCGCACACTACCAGCTCTCCTCTCGAGACGTCCCGTAGCTTTCGGCACGACGCGCGGCCGTCGTCGACGACGATCACGCCGTCCATCCGCTGATTCGCCACCGCGATCCACTGTCCGCGATGGCGTACGTGCGTCTGGTGATTGGTGGTCGAGTAGAAATCATCGGCCACGACCCCGTCGGCCTCGGCCGGACTCAGCCCGGCGTCACGCTCCGGCGCCGGATGAGCGCCGAGCGGCATGAGATCCTCGACGAGGAAATGGAGTCCGGCTTCATCAGGCGCCGTCACCTTCATCTTCAGGTAGGAGAACGCTTCGTTCGTTCGCCCCAGGTCGAACTGAAGAACCTCGAAGGCCGCACCTCGCTCGATCACCTTGTCAAAGATCGCATTGAGCAGCTCAGAATCAACCAGATGTCCTCTGGCCTCCACGATCTCGGTACGTTCGGTCGCGCGCGTCATCTCACCCACTCAGCTGATGCTGCTCATGGCAGCTGGCAAAGAACGCCTGGAACTCCTTGAGCGAGCGCCCCAGTTCCGTGGGCCGCCGGAGAGAAGCGGCCATGACGCCAGCCGTCTTGTAGCCGTTCCCTGTGATGCACACCACCACCGATTCATCTTTCAGGATCACCCCGCGTTCAATCAGCGAGATCGTAGCGGCCAGCGTCGTCCCCCCGGCCGGCTCCGTGAAGATCCCCTCGGTGCGAGCCAGTAGATGGATCGCATCGATAATCTGAGTGTCCGTTACGCTCGCCCCCGATCCGCCCGTTTCCCGTACAGTCTTCACCACTTGGAAGCCATCGGCCGGGTTACCGATGGCGATCGACTTCGCGATTGTGTCCGGCTTTACTGGCTCGGGGTATTCGAGCCCCGCGTCAAGCGCATGGATGACCGGTGCGCATCCCTCAGCTTGGGCCGCATGAATCTTTGGTAGCTCACCGTCAACCAGGCCTGCCTCCCGAAATTCTTGAAATCCTCGTCCGATGCGCGGGAGCAAGGTGCCGCCCGCGACGGGTGACACCACATGCTTCGGAAACCGCCATCCGCACTGCTCCACGATCTCGAACCCGAAGGTCTTTGCACCCTCCGCGTAGTAGCTACGCAGGTTGATGTTGGCGAATCCCCAGCCATACTGGTCCCCGACCTGCGTACAGAGCCGATTGATGTCGTCATAGGTGCCGTCGACCGCCACGACATGGGGTCCGGACACGGCCGACCCCAAAATCTTTCCCTGTTCCAACGTTCGCGGGATGAAGACGTAGCACTCGAGCCCCAAGCGTGCAGCATGGGCCGCAACACTGTTCCCCAGGTTTCCGGTCGACGCACACCCGAAGATCTTCATACCAAGCTCGATCGCGCAGGTCGCGGCAACCGACACGACCCGGTCCTTGTATGACAGCGTCGGATGGTTCACGGAGTCGTCCTTCAGGTAGAGCTCCGACAGCCCAAGCTCCTGAGCCAGACGCTCGGCTCTGACCAGCGGGGTATATCCCGAAAAGAAGCCGGTGCGTGGCTCGCCCCGAATCGGGAGAAACTCCCGATACCTCCACAGATTCGGTGGTCGCGACTCGATGAGCTCTCGGCTTACCCGGGCTCGGATCCCGTCGGTGTCGTAGGTCGCCTCGAGAGGACCCAGGCACTGGTCGCAGACGTAGAGGGCCTCGGCCCGAAACGGCGTTCCACACATCGAGCACTGTAGACCGGTGAAATAACTCATTGATGTCGCTCTCCCGACACGAGCACAGGCATCCACAGAGGCGGACGCACATTGAAGTCAAACGCCGCAGACTCCTGCAAGGTCTGCTCGACGGCCGACGAGTCACACGCTTCGAGGGTGACGACAAACGGCAACTCAGTTTTCGACCAGCCCGGCTCCTGCAACACCGAATCGATGTTGACACCGTGCCCGGAGAAGACATTCGCGAGGGCCGCGATGATCCCCGGGCGGTCCGAGACGACGAAACGGAGGTAATGCGGTGCGACGAAGTCACGAACCACGCGGGCCTTGACCAGGCCACGGTCGTGCCGCGCATTGCCGATCCCGCGCGCGATCGCCTCGAGATCCGACACCACGGCGACAGCTGTGGGGTTGCCGCCAGCACCGAATCCTGAAAATACGAATTCGCCACCAAAGGCGCCTTCTACCACCACGACGTTGCGGCTGCCCTCGACTCGCGCTAGCGCCGACGACAGAGGCACCAGAGTCGGCTGAACCGATGCCCGCACTCCGTCGGACACTTCATCCGATGCGTCTGCGCGTGCCACCTGTCGAATCGTGCACCCGAGTCGCCTGGCATACATGAAATCGATCGACTCAATGGTCCGGATCGTCCGAAGCGGAATATCAGTGACGTCGATCTGCCGGCCGAACGCCACAGCTGACAGAATCGCGATCTTCGCCTGTGCGTCGAAGCCGTCGACATCGGCTGTCGGATCGGCCTCGGCAAACCCCAGCGTCTGAGCCTCCAGGAGCGCATCGTCAAACGCGACGTCGTCGGCTTCCATCCGTGTCAGAATATAGTTGCACGTGCCGTTAAGAATTCCGAGGACACGAAGAAGAGAATCACCGGCCAGTCCTTCGCGGACGCCGTGAATGATCGGAATCCCCCCAGCGACAGCGGCTTCAAAACCCAGATACCGGTGGTGCTCCGCCGCGACGTCAAGCAATTGCGCCCCATGGTGCGCAATGACCTGTTTGTTTGCCGTGACCACTGATTTCCCTGACTGCAGGGCGCGTCGGGTCCAATCCGTGGCCGGATCGACGCCCCCGATTAGCTCCACTACGACATCGGTGTCGGAAGACAGCACTACCTCGATATCGTCCGTCCACACGACGTCCGAGGGCACCCAGCTCGTCTCGGCTCGTTTCCGATCGACCTGCCGATTGCAAATGTGGGACAGGCGCAACGATGGATGCGCACCAGCACACACTAGACGGGCGACTGATTGCCCGACCGTCCCGAACCCAACGATTGCCACCCCTAGCGAGTTGTGATGCTCCGTCACGGACCCTCAAGCCCCGCAGTCGTCTCCGACACTAATAAAAAAGGCCATCATCCAGATTCGGATGATGGCCTTGCCAACGGCTATGGCACAATCGGCTACATCATCCGCCACATGTCGGCGGTCCGGTCGGACCGGTCACCTTCCCCATCCGGGTCATGGACATGGGACGAGTGAGTGTGATGTACCAATCAGACATGGCGATCATTTGACCGAGAAACAGTTTTTAACTTATACAGCGGGCTTCGCGACGAAGTCAACCGTTCGCCTTGACCCGATGCCAGCGCCTCGTTAGACAATATCGCCGCATTATGTCGACGTCATCGAAGTGGAAAGACTTTTCGACCGAAGCGATTCACTCTGGCAACCTAGCAATGGACAAGGCGTCGACGGACGGGCTTGTCGCGCTGATGCTATCCGAAGACCAACAAGTCGTGGCGGCAGTCTCGAAGGAGCGAACACGCATCGCGGTGGGTGCCGACCTCCTGACAGCGGCAGTCCGGAAGGACGGGCGGCGTTCTTCACTGACAAGGAAGGGGTTCAAGACAACTACGAAGAGGGCGCACATGCCATCGCTCGGCTCCGTCCTACGCGAAAGGACGCGCTGGTCGGCGTGTCCGCTAGTGGCATGACACAGTTCGTCCGCGGCGCCCTACCGAGAGCCCGCCGCGCCGGCGTCAAGATCGTTTTCATCACCTACTGGCCCGGTACCGAGCTTCAGACATGCGTCGACGTCGTGACTGTCCCCATGGTTGGCCCAGAGGTCATTGCTGGCTCCATTCGGCTGAAGACCGGCAGCGCGACAAAGTTTGTCCTCAGTATGCTCACTACGATCTCGATGGTGCATGCTGGAAAGACCTGCGGCAACCTCTTACGCCGCGCCAACTGGAACGTGAATGTCGGGATTGTAATGGAGGCAACCGGCGATACGTACTCTAGTGCACTGTCCGGGCTCAAGAAGGCTGGCCAGTCCGTTCGAGCCGCCATAAGCGAGGATGTTGAGCGAATCCCTAGCGACTCGCTGCACGATCGCTGACGGCAATGCAGCCACTAGATCTCGTCGTGCTTGGCGGGTATTTGGCGGACGTGCTCGCCTTCGGAGCCCGCTTTTCTCGACGACAGTGGAGCGTTCGGGACTACTTCCTTTCCGGCCGACAGATACCGTGGTGGGCGCTCCTCGGGTCAATCGTCGCTACCGAGACCAGTACGGTCACGTTGATTAGTGTCCCGGGCTACGCATTCGGGGGCGATCTGACATTTCTTCAGCTCGCATTCGGCTATGTGGTCGGCCGAATTGTTGTCGCCGGCGTCCTCCTTCCGCGGCTGTTTCAGGGCGATCTCATGACCGCCTATCAGCCGCTCACTGCCCGGTTCGGCGTGGGAGTAGGACGACTCAGCGCGTCGGTCTTTTTGCTGACCCGTTCGCTGTCGGATGGATTTCGTCTGTTCGCCACGGGGTTCGTGCTTTCGGCAGTTCTCGCGACCCTTCCCGCAAGCGAAGGCGTCTCCAGCGCCCTGCTCCCTGGAGTCGACGGATCCACCGCCCTGCTCGTGCTATCGGTCGGCCTGATCGGCATGACGACGCTCGCCTATACCTTGCTCGGCGGCATGACGGCCGTGATTTTGTCCGACGTCGTTCAACTCGTCGTCTACATGTCAGACGCCGTGGTAGTCGGTCTCGTCTTGCTGGCCGAGATTCCCGGCGGATGGGGCGAAGTCATGGCACTCGCGCGCCCGGCCGGCAAGCTCGTCATCTTCGACTTCGGGCTCGATCTCACCCGCAGCTATACCTTCTGGTCCGGACTGATAGGCGGAATGTTTCTGACCACAGGAACCCACGGGCCGATCAGATGTTCGTGCAGCGCTACCTCTGCTGTCGGACACCGTGCGAGGCCAGCCGAGCACTCATCTGGAGCGGGGTCGTGGTGTTCTTCCAGTTCGCCCTCTTTTTGGCGCTCGGCCTGATGCTCTGGGTGTATTACACCACCTATGATGTAGACGGACTGTCGTCCATCACGGTCAATGGCATCCTCCAGACGGACCGCATCTTTCCGACGTTCATGCTGACTCACCTACCGACAGGCATTCGAGGACTGGTCGTCGCCGCCGTTGTGGCTGCAGCGATGTCGACGCTGTCATCTTCACTGAATTCGGCAGCCGCCTCGACCGTCGGTGACTTCTATATGCCGCTGACCGGAAAGACCCGGTCTGATCGACACTATCTCGGGGTTTCTCGTTGGGCCACGGTGTTCTGGGTTGTTGTGCAGATCGCGGTTGCCGTGGTGGCGGTCGCGCTTTCGAGCCGGGTTATTGACGAGGTGCTAGGGATTCAATCGTTCACAGCTGGTCTTCTTCTTGGCGTGTTCTTGCTCGCCCTCACCTGGGTCCGAAGTGCGGCCGCACCAACAGCCGGTATCGTGGTTGACGCCACGGTTCTCGTCAGCATCAGATTGCTCACCGAGGTGTCGTGGCAATGGTATGTACTGGTCGGAACACTCACCACGTTTGGGGTCGGCTGGACCCTGGCTCGCCTTTCAACCTTCGGGCCGTCAGCCACGAACCGGGTCACGCCATGACCGAGTTCGAAGAAGCCAGGCGACTGATCGCGAACAGCCTCCGCACCGCCTTTCCCGCAGCCGTGGTCGATGTTGGGCGCCACGACCGGGTCCTGTGGCAAGAACCATTTGGAGTCTTGAGTTACGAACCCGAGGTGCCGCAGACGCGGCTCGACACCATTTTCGACCTCGCATCACTGACCAAGGTCATCGCCACGACCACGGTGGCGATGGCGGCCGTCGACGACGCGCGGCTTGCCCTGGACGACCTCGTGAGTCGCTGCCTCTCGCAATGGCGTGGACAGGACCGAGAAACGGTCACCGTCGGCGACCTCCTCGCGCACGCCTCCGGCCTAACTACGCATCTCCCCTTCTTCAAAGACTATCGTGGACGAGCGGAGTTCGAGCGGGCCATTTGCACCTTACCACTCGAGTATCGAACTCGGTCGCAGTCCCTCTACAGCGATCTCGGTTTCATCCTCCTCGGCTTTATTCTCGAGGACACCGGAGGCACATCACTCGACCTGCGCTTCGACCAATTGGTCACAGCGCATGGGTGGGGAGATATCGGCTTCCGACCCGAGTTCACCACCCGCGAGCGCATCGCGCCGACCGAGGTCGACCCATGGCGGGGTCGGCTCCTGATTGGCGAAGTGGATGATGAGAACACGTGGGCACTAAATGGCGTCGCCGGTCACGCAGGGCTCTTCGGAACGGCGTCAGCCGTCGGGCGGTTTGCGCAAACGATTTTGCAGCAGGCCAGAGGTCACACCCCGCTCGCGCGGTCAGACACGTTCCGGTGTTTCGTCAGCCGTACCACCGTGCCAGCGAGTTCCCGGGCGCTGGGTTGGGACACGATGTTACCCACATCGTCATGCGGCACGCGGATGTCAGCATCCGCGATCGGACACACCGGTTTCACGGGGACGTCGCTGTGGATCGATCTCGAGGCCGACCTGTATGTGGTGTTGCTCACGAATCGCGTTTATCCCTCCCGTGAGAACGATGCGATTCTCAGCGTGCGGCCGGCGTTTCACGACGCCGTCATGGCTGCGATCGCCTGATGTTTCTCACCCCGCTTGACTGGCTCGTGCTGGTCGCGATTCTCTCGATCCCGGCCTGGGTTTCACTTCGGTACTACCGGCGTGCCGGTTCGGATGTCGGTGAATTCTTTCTCTCTGGACGAGATCTGCCATGGTGGCTGGCGGGAACGTCGATCGTGGCAACAACATTCGCGGCCGACACTCCACTGGCCGTGACGGATCTCGTCGCGACGAACGGCGTGGCCGGGAACTGGCTCTAGTGGAACGCGGGGCTGGGCAGTATGCTGACCGTCTTCTTTTTCGCCCGGCTCTGGCGACGTGCCGGAATCGTGACGGACGTCGAGTTTGCCGAGCTCCGATACACCGGCCGAATGGCTGCATTCCTTCGAGGCTTTCGCGCTCTGTACCTGGGTCTCCCGATCAACTGCCTGATCATCGGCTGGGTCAACCTGGCAATGCGAAAATTCTGTCAGTCACGCTCGGGTGGGATCGACTCACGGCCATCTTCATCGGTCTGGCCGCCACCGGAGTCTACTCCTCACTCGGTGGTTTACTGGGTGTGGTCGTGACCGATTTCATTCAGTTTGGTCTGGCGATGCTCGGCTCGGTCGCCCTCGCCTGGTTTGCGCTGGTTCACCCTGCAATCGGGGGTGTCGACGGGCTCCTAATACAGCTACCCTCCCCAACCTTTGAGCTCTTGCCGCGAATCGGCGCCGGGGCTCAGGCAGGCGAAACACTCGCTTTGCCGGTAGCCGCGTTTCTCGGCTACCTAGGGGTGCAGTGGTGGGCTAGCTGGTATCCAAGGCCAAAAACCTGGCGGTGGTGGCTACATCGCCCAGCGGATGATGTCGACCCGAGATGAACGACACTCTCGGCTCGCCATGCTGTGGTTCAGCGTCGCGCACTATTGCATCCGACCCTGGCCATGGGTCCTCGTGGCGCTCGCCTCGCTCGTGCTCTACCCTGAACTGGCTGATAAGGAATCTGGCTATGCCCTGGTCATGCGTGACCACCTTCCGCCCGGCTGGCGAGGGCTGCTGCTCGGCGCGTTCTTCGCCGACTACATGTCGACGGTCTCGACGCAGTTAAACTGGGCTTCGTCTTATCTCATCAACGACGTCTATGCCAGGTTCATCCATCAAACGGCATCCAGTCTGAAACTGGTGCGTGTCTCTAGAATGATGACGTTGGCGGTTATGGTCCTAAGTGCGGTCGTCACGTTCTACCTGGAGAGCGTCCGGCAGGCGTGGGAGTTTGCGCTCGAATCCTGGGCAGGGGTCGGACTGGTGCTGATCGTTGCTGGTACTGGTGGCGGGTCAATGCGGCATCAGAGATCTCGGCACTCGTAGCTGCCGCAACTTGGTTTGTGGCCCTCCGGGCGTTCACGGACATCCCATTTCCAGATTCTCTGCTCTACCTAGTGCCCTGGAGCACGGCCTGCTGGATAACCATGACCTAGCTGACACCTGCCGAGCCGATGCCTCATCTTATCGCCTTCTACCAGAGGGTCCGACCAGGTGGGCCCGGGTGGCTTCCAGTCGCTGCGGCCGCCGGTAGAGGAATTGCTAGTCGTGAGTCACTCCCTCGTCTCTGGATGGACTGGGCGGCCGGGTGCGTTCTCGTATACGGCATTCCCTTCGGTGTCGGTAGCCTTTTCTTCGGATCGACGGACCTGGCCTATGGGTTACTCCTTGGAGCGATGCTGGCTGGCGCCTGGCTGTATAAGGATCTGACGACGCGAGGCTGCGGGCATGCGATTCGATAGAACGCTGCACCGAGCAGGCCCATGCTGGGGCTATCTGGACTTCACCCCCGGTGGCTGCAAAGGCTGCTCACCTACCGTGCCGCGATTCGACGTGCCCGGCGGACGCCCCGACCGATCCGGTGGTCGGGCTCCATCGCCGCGTTGACCGAGACTGAATGGCTCACCACCTCTATCTCGTCCAGTCCCACCAGGTCCCCGTCGGGTTGGCTCGACTCCACCGGCCCTGCCTACGCCACCAGGCTGCGTCGCGCTTGGTGCGTAGACGAACGCCCACTCGCTGTATTTCTCTCGATCGTTATAGAGCCGGAGCGATTCCTCATCGCTTTGACTGACGACCCCGACCACACCACCTTCCTGACCGTCTCCGAATTGAATCGGTGTCGCCACCCGAGCACCGCTCGTCGATTCGCCCGGTCGGTCGCCAGTCGCTGCCTTGCCCCGCGCATCGGCCATCTGAGAAAAGTAGACGAGCCGAAATTCACCATCCTCTGTCATCGGATCGGCATAGATCTTTCGGAGAAACCGCTGTTCGACGAGGGTCTCGAAGTCCGGTGGATTCGCTCCGACATACCGTCGCTGGTAGAGCTCCACCGCGCGCGCGTACTGTTCGCCTCGAAAAATTAGCTCCGCTTCACGCTCGCGCTTCGCCGCCTGACTCCAGACCGGCAGGAGCATCGTCGACACGATTCCCATTACCCCCAGCATGACCAGAAGCGCCGCCATGGCGTACCCCCCTGCTCCACGGGCGCGCCGCTGTGGCGAAAGCCGCCGCCTGCCGGTAGAATGCACGCTTGGCTCACGCGGCTTCATGTCCAGAATATCGAGGGGGTCGGCCGCCGGGCTCGTTCTGCTCTCCCTCTGTCTACTCCAGGGCTGCGAGAACCTCCCACTTTTGGCTCCGACCGGAACGACGATTGTTGTCGTGGCCAGCGATCCTGTCATCGCGCTCTATGGAGAGTCGGTCATCACCGCTGTGGTCACCGAATCTAACGGCACCGCAGTCCAGAACGGCACCCTGGTGACGTTTTCGACCACGCTCGGAACCCTTGCCCCCCAAGAGAGTCGAACCCAGGCCGGCCGGGTCGTGACCCGATTGCTCGGTGGAAAGACAGCCGGAATCGCCATGATCTCTGCGTTTTCTGGTGCATCAACATCCAACACCTTGTTGGTTCAGATCGCGCTAACTCCGACTCCGTAGTCCGTGCTGGCAGACATCCACTACCAGTCGGCGTACGCCGTCCCATCCAGAGCCGTGCCTTCGTAGGTCGTCTTCACGTCGAAGACCCCCTGAGCCATTGGATCGGCTGGATCTAATTCGGCAAGAATCGGCTGCCAGAGCTCCTCCGAGCTGGTAAACGGGTCGAGCGGTATCGCTCGGAGATATCCCTCGGCCACGAGTGTCTCGAGCGCGCTAGGGTACTCTTGCTTGTCGGCGTAGTACTGGTCGATCGCGTCACGCATCCGGAACAGGTCTTCCTTGAGTACCGCCTCGCGCGAACGGGTGATCGCGTTCCGATAGCCGACCAGGGCGATGGTGGACAAGACCACGATTAGCGAAATTACGATCATCAGCTCGACGAGCGTCCAGCCACCATGACCGCGTCCCCAGCGCCCGTGCGTCACCATTCTCGGTACCTCGTTCCATCAAGGGCCGTCCCGCGTGCCTGCGAATAGACGTCGTACACATTCCCTCCGACCCACGTGGTCGCGGTTGGCGAGTCCTGGTACGATCTGAGTCCCCAATCGCTGCTCTTCGCGATCGGGTCGATCGGCACCCGTCGTAGGAATCTAACCTTCCGTCCGCTAGCATCGTTGACGACCTCGACGCCCTCCACCAGAATATCGAGATCTGGTGGATACCCCTCACTTCCAGACTCCACGTTCGTCCCGCCGATGACCCCTAGATCGACGGCGTCCTTGTATGCATCGATCGCCGTACGCATCTCGCGGAGCGCTCGGCGCAGCTCGGACTCACGCTGGCGCTGAACGGTCACCTGGCTGAGAGGAAGAATCGCTGAGGCCAGAATCAAGAGGATAACAGTGACGACGAGAAGCTCGACGAACGAGTACCCGCGTTCGCTCGGCGCGTGTGCAGACCAGAGTCGAAAATATCCTGTCATCCTGTCAAACGGCCGGCAGGTCAGCGCACGGTCACGGTGGTCGGTTCGAAGTTCAGCGCCAGCGGCGCACCCGTCGGTGTCAACCCAAGCCCACTCGGCGACAGTGTGGACGCACCCTCCGCCACCGGTTCAAACACCACGGACGCCACAAGCCCCATCCCCTCGGCCCCGGTCTGATCACCGGTTCTCGTCAGCGCGAGATCGATTCGCCCCGTCTCAGGATTGACCTCCTGGAGGAACGTGACGCTCGCGCTCCCCTGCTGCATGAAGCTTCCCTCGTCGATCGTGCTGACACGAAGCACTTCGGGATCGAACGTCAGGCTAAGACTCAATGTGGACAGCTGCGACGCCCCAGTGATCGATATCGGGACCGTGTAGCCGTTGCTCCCCAGTATCACCTCGGTCGCGGCTACCGGCACGACCCCAGCCGGTGCGCTAAATACCGCCGGGGTTCCACCAAACGCCACTCCAGGATCACGAACCAGCGGGTCTCCATCGCCCGCTGGACCGGTCGGGGCCGGAGCCTCACGACCCGCCGCTTTGATCAGCGGTGGCGGGCCGGTCAGCCCCATGTTCTGCTGGGTGCCGATGAAGATCGGACTGACATCCTCTCGCGTCAGCTCATGCGTGCGCACGATTCTTGGCGTCAGCAACATGATGATGTCGGTCGAGCTGATGGCCTCGTCGTTCGACGAGAAGAGCTGCCGGAGGATCGGCAGGTGCAGAATGCCAGGGAACCCCCTCAACGAGCGCCGATCCTCTTCCCTCAATAATCCCGCCAGGAGATTCGATTCACCGTCCCGTAGACGAAGCCGCGTGATCACGCGCCGGGTGCCGAATGTCGGCAACGGCTGACCAGCCACCTCGATATTTGGACCGAGCGTGCTGTTTTCGACCTCAAGGTCCAAGATAATCTCGTTGTCGTAGGTCACTCGAGGGGTCATAAGCAAATTCACCCCAACCGATCGATACTCGAACGACGTCAACGGGTTCACCGCCACGCCACCGGTCGCAATCGCCGTGAACGATGTCGTCGGCACCGGAATGTCGTCACCAAGGTTCAGCGTGAGCTGGACACCTTCCTGTCCCCGGAGCTGCGGCTTTGCGACCAGTCGAGTCTCCGAGTCCGACTCTAAAAAATTAACGATGGCCGCCGGTACGGCGAGATAGAAATCTGACAGGCTAACCCCCTCTGATAGGAGGTTCGCGTTGAATGCAGACGACGTCACGGTGTCCGGGCCGGTTCCGGCCACAGGCGCAGACCACGGTGAGAACAGTCCCCCGATTGAGTATTGCGTCAGGTCCAGCCCAAACTGGCGGGCGCGTTCACGGTTTACTTCCAAAATCTCCACGTCAACTACAATCTCGGCCCGGGGTTTGTCATTGGCCGCAATCACGCGCTCGATCACCGCGGCGATGGCGGTCGTGGCCCGAACGGTGATGGTATTCGATGTCGTGTTTGGGACGATCTGCGGTTGCACCGCGAGGGTCGGGGCCCGGACGACCTGGGTCAGAAGCGTGGCCAACTCAGCGACATCCGCATGTGATACGTAGAACGTTCGAATCACCTGTGCCGTGTATCGCGCTCGCTTCTGTGGCGTATCGGGCACGACGATCAGGCTTTGCGCGTTCAGAACCACATAAAAATACTGGTTGGCGGTCAGGATCAGCTCCAACGCCTCCTCGATTGTGACCCCCGCTAGGCGAACCGAGTAAGCACGGTCTTGAAACTGCTGGTCATACGTCACGTTGATCCCGGTGGTGTTACCGATGAAATCTAGGATATCCCGAAGACTCGCGTTATTGAATTGGAAGTCCAGCGGATCACCAGATGCTGGATCGAGGAGTGGGGGCTCTGAGTCCAGACGTGCCTGTTCTCGTAACTGCTCCATTGCGGAAGGCGGCCGAGAGGATTCGATCAGCGCTCGAATCTTTCGCTCGAGAGAGGCTACGATCGCGATGAGCTGGCCGTTTATTGGGTCCAACTCGGTCGCGTGCCGATACTCGGCCAACGCCGCAGGGAGTTCGTCCTGCGCTTCGTACTCGCGAGCGCGCGCGACGTGAAGCGCTGCCGCGGCTTGCATCGCGCGCTGGAGGGCTATCCGGTACTGCGGGGCGCCAGGGTCGTCTTGGAGAGCCTGCCGATAGAAGTCAACCGCTGTATCCCAGTTTCCAAGCTCTGCGGCGTCGTTGCCATCCCGAAAGGCACCGGTCGAGGCACAGCCCGAAAGCAACGTCCCGGCCAGCACAAGACTGCCCAGGCGCGCGAGTGATGCGTACTGAAGATGTCGCCCCACGATCCTCACTGCGTACCCTCTACCTGCACGACATTCACGAACCGGAAAGTCGCAATACCTGGCGACGACCGTCGTGTACCCATTCGATTTCGACCGAGACCAGACCGATACTCAGTATCAGATACCGGCCTTCGACGATCTCTCCCTCGCGTCCATGCAAGACGACGTCGCCGTCGGTCAGCACAGCGATTCGTCCCGCAGTTCCTGGTGCATCGACGAGACCAATTATCCGTAACCGCACGCTGGATCCGACGTCGACCGACGGAAACGCCGACGACAGCTCTCCGGCAGATGGCGGCGGAGACAGGTCCAGGACGGACGGCATGATCGAACTCGAGCCACCGAATCGAAACGGGTTCCGGGGTTGCAGTGACACCGCCGGACGTGCACGGTCGATCGCCTCGAGACGTACTTCCAGTTCGGGCTCTCCCTCTCTATTCGCTGGCGCACCTGGTCCCATGCCAGTTTGCTCGATCGGAGTATCCAGAGTCGAGTCCGGTTGCACGTCCTGGCACGCTCCACACACCAGAAACATCGCATAAATGGCAATCAGTCGCTCCCAGCGCACTGTTATCGGCATCGTCAGAGCCCGCCCTCGACGCGATAGTAGATCGACACGCCGAGGGCCAACGCCAAGGACGCACCCACTTCCTCACCCTGGCTGAGTACAATTTCCTGAATCACGATGAACTCGGGAGCGTCTTCCACCGCCGCAATAAACTTGCGGATGTCAGCCCATTCGCCAGCCAGCAGCATCGTTGTTCGCAGGCGCCCCAGGTAGCTGTCATCGTCCTGCTCCGCCGCGCTACTGCGGCGATCTATTCGAAGGTTATAGGCGCTGGCCAGCGCGGCAAGTCTCGCGTACGTGATCCCACGGGCACCCGCCAGGTCTGGCGGTAAGACGTCACCATAAAACCGCTGCAGTTGCTCGCTGGCAGCACTCTTTCCGTCCATCGTCGCTCGCGCAGCCTGGTAACTCTCTCGAGCCGTCGCAAGCAACTGGACGGAGGCAGCTCGACGCTCGCCTGCCTGCGCCGCCCCGATCGTCAAGGGATACGCAGTAAGGACATACAGACAGACTGCTGTCACGATCGTCACCACGACGACCGTTATCGCCATCCGCTTCTCAGCGACAATCCGACGGAGCCGGGTCATTGCGCGACTCCAGACGACATCCTAGTCTCATTCCCAGCAGTAGGCACCGATACATACCGTCCATAGAGAACGGCTCGATAGAGACCAGCGTCCGTAATTTCTTCTTCTCGAGACAAGACGTCAGCGAACGCACCGGTTGCCTCGAGCCGTTCGATGAATCGATCGATTGCACCGACACTCTTGCTGACGATGCCCACCTGTACTCCGACGACCCGGTCGGCCACATCCGGACGGAGCGACGTGAGCATTACCTCGTCGGGAAGCGTCGCCTCGATCCGATTGAGGAAGTCGGTCCACGAGAACGCCCGCTGATCGATCAGTCGATTCGCTTCGCGCGATGCCGCGACGAGCAACTCTAGCTCCGTCGTCCCTGCTTGGCGCTGGAGCTCTACCCTCTGGTCGAAAATCTCGTCCGCTTGCTGCTCGTTTGATTCAGCAGCCGCCGTCAGTGTCGCTCGTTCCTGAAGCAGCACGGATAACCGGATGACGCTTGTCACCAATACCAGCACGGCGACCAACGCGATACCGACCAGGCCGACATCGACGGCTCTCTCGTTGTAGAACGGCCGCGTCGCAAGGTTAATTCGAAGCATTCGAGAATCCAGGTCCCCTTCTGTTTCACCCAGCCTAGATCTGTTCACGCACGACCAGCCCGATCGGTGCCGCCAGCGGGTCGAGTGCAATCTGGTCGACGCCGAGCGCCGACGCGACGCGCGCCGTGGCCAGCCCTTCCACCTCGGCTCCCAGCCGTTCCTCCAGTGTTCGCTGGGCGCTCTCCGACGGCACCGACCTCTCTGCGGTCCTCACAAGAACGGTGCGCTGCATGCCACGCGCCTCCAACCGGTCTTCGTAGTACATCACACTCTGGTGCACGAGGTCGTCCAGATCGCCCTCGCTTCTGGTCGAACGATTCCGAAAGAAAATCAGATCCTGGCCGCGCACAATCGCCAACGTGCTGTCGTCATGCCCGACGTGCAGGAGCAGCCAGTCCGCGTGCGATGGCGGCAACATGGCGGTCGCCGCGTTAACGAGATTGAAGGTGGTAAGGTCTACCAGCCCCGCGTGCACGCCCACGGAGCTGCAGAGCCCTTCGTACTCCTCCACAATGTCACGGCGAATCAACGTCACGACAAACTCCTGCCCCCCGCCCGGCAACCGAACGCCGGGCGCAGAGGCCAGCTGCGCGTCTTCGACACGGAACGGGACAGTCTTGTGCACTTGCCACGCCAGGAGACGCACGAGGTCGGCTGGCTTCTCTGGGACCTGATCGAACTTGACGAATGATACCTTCGCGACACTGTCTGGCACCACGAGACCGATCCGCCTGACCCGCCGTGGAAGCTTCTTTAACACCTGACGGACCGCGTCGACAACGACGTCACGGTCTACCAGGTTAGTGGCCGCTGCGGCTGGCTCGAGGGCACCGATTGGAAGGCGAACCCGGGCATGACCGATGATTTTCGGTGTCGACTTAACCCAGGTGAGGGCCACGCCCGTCACGCAGTCCGCGGCAATCCCGACACCCACCGACGGTCCGCGTGTCGACAGAGCGCCGAATAGACGGCTGAGCATCTCATTCATTCGACAAAGGTCACCTTGTTGATCTCTCGAAGAGTGGTCACCCCGGCGAGAACAGCGTCGACGGCCGCCTCCCGTAGGAAGCGCATCCCCTCGTCGCGCGCAGCCCTCTTGATCTCCGACGTCGGCTTCCGTTCGAGGATCATCTCTCGGATCGAATCGCTCAGGTCAAGCAGCTCGCAGACAGCCGTCCGCCCCTTGTATCCGGTCCCACCGCACTCGATGCAGCCCCCGCCCTCGAAGAAGGTGTGACGCTCGCTCCACGACGGATCAAGACCTCCCTCGATGAGCTCACCACGTTCAACCCGGAAGGGCCGCCGGCACTCGGAACAGATCGTTCGAACCAACCGCTGGGCGAGGACACAGTTGAGTGCCGACACGAACTGGTACTCCTCGACACCCATATTCAGAAACCGGCCAAGCACATCGACGACATTGTTGGCATGTACCGTCGTAAACACCAGGTGTCCGGTAAGCGCCGACTGAATCGCAATCTGCGCGGTCTCAGGGTCACGGATCTCCCCCACCATGATTTTGTCAGGGTCATGACGGAGAATCGAGCGGAGGCCCCGGGCAAAGGTGAGTCCTTTTTGTTCGTTGATCGGGATCTGCGTAATACCCTCTAGCTGATACTCGACCGGGTCTTCAATCGTAATGATCTTGTCCTCGGGTGACTGGATCTCGGACAACGCGGCGTAGAGCGTCGTCGTCTTTCCACTCCCCGTCGGACCGGTGACGAGCACCATCCCATACGGCTCGGCGATGTATTTTCTGAACCGTTTCAACTCATCCTCGCGAAAGCCCAAGATGTCTAGGCTTAACTCACGAAACTGCTCGCTGATCGACTCCTTGTCGAGGATCCGGATGACGGCGTCTTCACCGTGAATACTGGGCATGATCGACACGCGACAGTCGATCTTTTTCCCCGTCAGTCGCACCTTGAATCGACCATCCTGTGGGACACGTTTCTCGGCGATGTCGAGTTCTGACATTACCTTAATCCGGGACAAGATTGGACTGTGGTATTGCTTGTCAATCGGCCGCATCGCAGACTGCAACACCCCGTCAATCCGATACTTGACATACACCGCGTCATCCTGCGTCTCCACATGGATGTCACTGGCTCGGCGTTGAATCGCCGTGTAGATCAGCGAGTCGACCAACCGAATCACAGGGCTAAGATCGCTGGTTAACCGCTCGACGGTCAAGCTGTCTTCGCTTGGTTCGTCGTCATGCAACAGCTGGAGCTCGAAACTCTCGGTCGCTTCGTCTAGGACCCGCTGAGAGCCCTCGCTCTTCTTCAGGATCGACTCTATCGACGAGGGCGTCCCCACCGCCACGGTGATCGGCGAACCGAGCAGGAGCACCAATTCGTCGATCTTTGGCACGTCGGTCGGATCGGAGACGACGATCACCAGCGACTCGCCCTCGCGACGATGCGGCACGAAGCTGTATCGCAACATCACATCAGCCGGAATCGACCGAAACAGCTCTTGGTCCATATAGA
>Ga0310123_10001144_pt1 | contig 22569 bp, 19 predicted proteins | sample CB6_AW_1057_MG_FD_203505 | JGI IMG/M metagenome (GOLD analysis project Ga0310123, IMG submission 203505) | Marine microbial communities from Western Arctic Ocean, Canada - CB6_AW_1057 | ecosystem: Environmental > Aquatic > Marine > Oceanic | place: Canada: Western Arctic Ocean | collected... | reverse complement strand
CAAATCGTTGGGCAAACCGGCGTTCGGATAACAACTGACGTAACGGGTGCAAATGTTCGAGAGCGCTTCCACGTAGGGTCGCATCTGCTTGCCGCCCAGGGCACAGTTAATCCCGACGCACAGCGAGTCAAAGTGCTCAATCGACGTCCAGACCGCTTCGATTGTCTGACCGGAGAGCGTTCGTCCGCTGTTGTCAGCGATGGTGGTGGAGATCATGACGGGAACGCGACGGCCGGATTCCTCAAAGTAGCGGCTGATTGCAAACAGACACGCCTTGAGCACCAGTGTATCGAACGCGGTTTCGGCCAGCAGAATGTCGACGCCCGCCTCCACCAGAACGGCGACCTGCTCATAATAGGTGGTTACGAAATCGTCGAAGCTCAATTCCCGCCAGGCAGGACGATCAACATTACCCACGATCGACAACTGCTTGTTCGTCGGGCCGATGGCCCCGGCGACGAACCGAGGCTTTTCTTCGTCGAGGATCGAGACTCGCGATACGGAACGGCGGGCAGCCTCGACGGCCGCTTGGTTGATTTGCGCAACCTCGCCCTGCAATCCGTAATCGGCCAACGCGATCGCGTTGGCGTTGAAGGTGTTGGTCTGGATAATGTCGGAGCCGGCTTCGAGGTAGGCTATGTGGATCTGCTCGATCACCTCCGGCTGGGTGACGCTTAACAGATCGTTGCAGCCCTTCAAGTCGTGCGGATGATCGGTGTATTGAGTACCGCGAAAGTCCGCTTCGCTGAGACGTTGCTGCTGGATCATCGTCCCCATCGCACCGTCGAGAATGAGAATCCTCTCGTCGAGCAGACGTTCAAGAAGTTCGCGGATCTTCGGTTCGGCAACGATGGTCATCGTTTTCCAGCATATCTCTGGTTTGTTGAAAGCTCGCCACGCATGTTCAAGCGCATTCTGCGCTGGGATGATCGAAGCCTAGCGTCTCCAGAATCCTTTCACAGGCCTGCGAGCGGTTCAAGACGTAAAAGTGAACACCCGGAACGCCGGCATCGATCAGCTCCCGACACTGGCGGATTGCGTACTCGACGCCGATGTCGAATTGAGCCTGTTTGTCCTCCTGAACCGCTTCGAGTCGCGAGGCCAATTCGGTCGGAATGACCGCACCGCACATCGAGGTGATCCGTTTGATGCGGGCGAATTCGGTGATCGGCATAATGCCCGGAATCAGCGGTACCCCGATGCCGGCTTCTTTGTACCGCTCTCGAAAATCGAAGAAGTTCTCGTTGGCGTAAAACAACTGGGTGAAAACGGCGTCAGCTCCTGCTTCGACCTTTTTCTTCAGGTTGGAAAGATCGGTCGCTGCGTCGGGGGCTGCGGGATGTTTTTCAGGATAGCCCGCCACACCGATGCCCATCTCCGGGAATTCCTGCCGGATCAGAGTCACCAACTCGTTGGCGTGCCTGAACCCGCCTTCGACAGCCTGGAAAACCTCTTCCCCCTCAGTTGGATCGCCCCTGAGTGCCATGATGTTGCGGATGCCGCTCTTCTGAGCGAACGTCAACCATCGACGAAGCTCCTCGACCGTCGCTCCCACACAGGTGAAATGGGCCGTGGCCGTCAGATTCAAGCGATTTTGGATGTCGACACACCACTCGACGGTTTGTTCGCGCGTGCTGCCGCCGGCACCGTAGGTGCATGAGACAAACGCCGGCCGGTAAACCGCAAGCCGCTGCAGCGTTTGCCGCAACACCTCGTTCCCCTTGGGCGTTTTGGGAGGAAATGTCTCGATCGACAGGCCAAACCGGTCTGGTCCGTAGATATCTCGGATTCGCATAGCGGTTTTCCGTTACGTCGAAGGGCTTCGATCAATGAGCATTGATCGTTCAATTTCTAATTGGGGATAACATAACAAGATAACCAAAATCGGTAGAAATTCACTAGTTCTGGCGTCGGAAAAGCGTTGAGTCGAGTTTGTGGAACCTGCTGCATGACCCTGGAATCCGTTCAAGCCGCTTTGCGGACCGTGCCAAAGTCGGTCTCATCTTTGGTGTGCTGCGTACCCAGACCGGCCGCCTTATCTGTCGATTCCCAAGTAAAATATTCTTCGTCGCGGCCGAAGTGTCCGCCCCAGGCTGTCTGGCGGAAAATGGGACGCTGCAAATCGAAATATTCAATGATCCCCTGCGGCGTGAGCGGAAAATGCTCGCGGATGAGTTTTCCGATCGATTCATCCGGAATGGCCGCCGTCGCGTTGGTCTCGACGTGTACGCTGATCGGGTTGGCCACACCGATGGTATAGGCTAGTTGGATTTCGCATTCGTCGGCCAGACCGGCGGCCACAACGTGCTTCGCCATGTGCCGGGCCATGTAAGCGGCCGAGCGGTCGACCTTGGTGGGATCTTTCCCACTGAACGCGCCGCCGCCGTGGCGGCCCCACCCACCGTAAGTGTCGGCGATAATCTTTCGGCCCGTCAGTCCGGTATCGCCGTGCGGTCCGCCGACGACAAATCGGCCGGTCGGATTGACGTGATAATTCGTCTGCTTGTCGAGCAGGTGTTCGGGAATCATCTGACGGATGACTTCCGAAACAATGAACTCGGCAATCTGCTGCTGAGTCACCCGCTCGGAATGTTGCGTCGAGACGACAACCGCTGAAACACCCACCGGAGTTGTGCCGTCGTATTCGACGCTCACCTGACTTTTACAGTCTGGCCTAAGCCAGTCGACCACGTTTTTCTGCCGCAGATCGGTCAGCCGATTCAAAATCCGGTGCGAAAGAGCAATCGGCAGGGGCATGAGTTCCGGTGTCTGATTGCAGGCGTAACCAAACATCAACCCCTGATCGCCGGCTCCGTCGCGATCGACCCCCTGAGCGATGTCGCCGCTCTGGCTGTGCAGCGAGAGAAACACCCGGCAACTGTCGGCGTTAAAGCCGATATTGTCGCTGGTGTAACCAATCTCGCGGAGAATTCCGCGGACCAGGCCGACATGGTCGATGCTCGCTCGGGTGGTGACTTCGCCGGACAGCACAACTAGATCGGTCGTGCAGAGGGTCTCGCAGGCCACGCGGGAATAAGGATCCTGCTGCAGCAGCGCATCGAGAATTCCGTCCGAAATCTGGTCGCAGACTTTGTCGGGATGTCCCATGCCGACCGATTCACTGGTAAAGAAAAATGTTCCCATCGGTGTCTCTCTATCGATTTCGGGCTGAGTTGCGAAAAACTCGGGCGGACGATGTTCGTCCGGCCGTATCTGCAATTCGGGGTTAAAATGTCGTTTGATGGTCGTTCGCTGTCCCGAACCGTGTGGTCGAAGAGCGATTTTTCCGGTCGCTCGAAAACAAAAGCGGGGAATTCTATTCCTCGGCGAATTTTGTTCCAAGAGCGAATTACAGCCGGAACGATTCAACTCAGCGTCCGCCGATTCGAGGTTGCCGAATCTGTTGCTACCACCTATGTTACGCTTTGACGTCTGTGGATCCTTGTTGTCCGGGGTCCGGTCAAGCGATTGGCAAGATGTATCCAAGAACGATCGCGACGGGGTGGCCGACTGGGAAATGGGCCAGCGCGACAATGCTCGAACCTGTTCCCCGCCACCGTCGAAGCAAAACTTAATCAGCTCTCTACCGTAAGGAAGATACGATGCTCGTGACCACTACGTTGCCGCACAAAGTCGCCGACCTGGCTCTGGCCGAGTGGGGTCGAAAGGAAATCGAACTGGCCGAGAAGGAGATGCCCGGCCTGATGGCCTGCCGTGCGGAATATGGTCTCGAAAAACCGTTGTCCAGTCAAAGAATTATGGGTTCGCTGCACATGACGGTGCAGACGGCCGTGCTAATCGAAACGCTGGCCGATCTGGGGGCCGACATCCGCTGGGCCTCGTGCAACATCTTCAGCACGCAAGATCACGCGGCAGCGGCGGTGGTCGTCGGCCGAAACGGGACCCCGCAGGAACCTCGCGGCGTGCCGGTCTTTGCCTGGAAAGGAGAAACGCTGACCGAGTACTGGTGGTGCGCCGAACGGGCCGTCGACTTCGGCGATGGACAAGGACCCACCCAAATCGTCGACGACGGGGGCGACGCCACGCTGCTCATTCACCGAGGCTATGAGTACGAGGACGCAGGTCAGGTCCCCCCACCCGAGACGGCCGACAGTGAGGAGTTTCGCGAAGTGCTGATCATGCTCGGCCGATGTTTTTCTGAAAATCCGCAGCGGTGGCACGAGGTGGTGGCGAGCTGTTACGGCGTCAGCGAGGAGACCACCACCGGCGTACACAGGCTATACGAGATGCAACGCGGCGGCACATTGCTGTTCCCCGCCATCAACGTCAACGACTCGGTGACAAAAAGTAAATTCGACAACCTGTACGGCTGCCGGCACTCACTCATCGACGGCCTGTTTCGCGCGACCGACGTGATGGTTTCTGGGAAAGTGGTGGTCGTTTGCGGTTATGGAGACGTCGGCAAAGGCTGTACCCAGTCACTGCGGGGTCAGGGCGCCCGTGTGATCATCACCGAAATCGACCCCATCTGCGCCTTGCAGGCCTCGATGGAAGGTTTCGAAGTGCTGACCATCGAAGAGACCCTGCCCTACGCCGACATCTTCATCACGGCGACCGGCAACCGAGACATCATCACCGCTGACCACATGTCGAGGATGAAGGACGGGGCAATTATCGGCAACATTGGCCATTTCGATAACGAGATCGACATAGTCGGTCTGGGAGATTTGCCCGGTATTCAGCAGACCAACATCAAACCGCAGTACGACCGCTGGACCTTTTCCGACGGACACAGCGTGCTGATTTTGGCAGAAGGCCGCCTGCTCAACCTAGGCTGCGCCACCGGGCATCCCAGTTTCGTGATGTCCAACAGTTTCACGAATCAGACGATTGCCCAGATCGAACTCGCCCAGAACCGTGACAAGTACGAAAACAACGTCTACGTGCTGCCCAAACTCCTCGATGAAAAAGTCGCCCGGCTGCATCTGGACAAACTTGGCGTGAAGCTGACCCAACTCTCACAGCAGCAGGCTGACTACATCGGCGTGCCGGTCAGAGGGCCTTTCAAACACGCATCTTACCGTTATTGATTCATCGAGAGCTGTCGATGAGGATCTCGCAAGGACCTATGGCGAAAGTGACTTCTGCAGCCGGGCGAGCATCGCCTGCTCGATACGGATGTCGCGGCCCTGCGGAATCCAGCCGGAGGGCCGCGATTGCCCGACGACCAGGTTCAGGTCGCGTTCAAGCAGCGAGTTTTCCTGAAAAGTCGCCGCCCCGGCGGAATTCGTCGCGATCCCGACCACGTCTTCCAATTCTTGAAAGACCTCGACCGACACCAGGTATCCCTCTTCCGCAGGGGTGATACTCACAAACGCACGGCGGCGAATCGACTGTAGCGAGCTTTCCAGACGGCTCTCGAATCCGACGGAATCGCGGTGCCACGGCTCCAACAGGCTCGCGCCGACCTTGTATTCGGTTTCGATGACGCCGTCGAGTTTGTTCTCCCGTTTGATCGGGAAGCGGTAATCGTGAATGACGTCGACGGTCCGTTCCCAAACCGCCTCGAAATTGTTGGCTGGAACAAAAATCGTGTTGTTGATCGTTGCCGCCGTCTCTTCTCCGACGACCCAGTCGTAACGGGGCAGAGTACAACCATGTTCCACGAGGAACGAGGCGACGATCGGCAACAGATACAGTCTGCGAAACATGGTCAGAAATGATCGGGAAACCAGGATCCGAAGAGACACCTGCCGAGGAAATCGGCCGAAACGGGACCGTAGTGTCGCAGCAGATTCCCTTTTCCTCAAGAGCAATTGTTAGCAATTATTTCGCTCCGGCGACCGGAACCCGGCTCGTACTCGATTGTCTTCCGAGGCCGTGTTAAAATTCTGTGTTCTCCCTCGGCATTCGCAATCGGAAGCCAAATTTCATCAAGCAGGAAGAGAGTGATGCACGCAATTGTTTGCCACAGGTACGGCGGTCCTGAAGTGATGCAGTACGAAGAAATTTCTCGCCCGGAACCGGCTCACGGCGAAATTCTTATCCAGGCGGAGGCTATCGGCGTCAACTATGTCGACACGATGCGCCTCAGCGGCAAACATCCGCTGGCACCCCAACCACCGTTCACACCGGGCATCGAAGTCTGCGGCCGGATCGCGGCGGTTGGAGACCAGGTTCAGAGCTTCCACGAAGGTGATCGTGTCATTGGCCGGTGTGTGACACACGGAGCTTACGCGGAATACGTTCGTGTCGAACAACGGTTTGCCGCATCTTGCCCGCATGAGGTCTCTGCTGAGGAAGGGGCGGCGTTGTTCGTCAACGGTCAGACGGCCTATCACGCGCTGGTGACCATCGGACAGCTTGCCGGCGGAGACACAGTCCTGATTACGGCAGCCGCCGGCGGTGTGGGGACCTGTGCCGTTCAGATTGCAAAGATCATCGGTGCCCATGTGTTGGCAGCCGCCGGAACAGACGAAAAACGCGCACTGGCGAGACGGCTGGGGGCCGATGTGCTGATCGACTACACTCAGCCAGCGTGGGCGGAGAAAGTTTTGGAATCTACAGAGGAGCGAGGGGCGAACCTGATCATCGAATCCGTGGGTGGAGATGTTGCCCGCGAGTGCCTGAAAGCTTGGGCGGCGGGCGGTCGAATGGTCATCTACGGCAAGGCGAACGGGACACCGGCGGTCTTCTCCGGAGACGATGTGCTGTTCGGCAACCGAACCGTGTGCGGTTTGGCTGTTGGCCTTGTCATCGAAGACGAAGCGCTCATGCGCACGGCGATGGACCAACTCTTCACATGGATGGGGAAACAGCGGCTGCGTCTACAGATTGGCGGGACCTATCCGCTCCGAGACGCCGCTGCCGCGCATTGCGACCTTGTCGGGCGAAAAACGCACGGCAAACTTGTGCTCATTCCGTGACTCTTATTCTCGCAGCCGGCTCGTTGTCACGGTTGGCCGGTGTGTGTCCGCGTCGGGACATTGGCGGCCAAGGCGTCGTGTTTCAGTACGCCCAGGGAGTATCATCGGCACGGCGGATCATGGGTCGCATGCGGCGTAGATACGGATAGCGGGCGGCTGCTTCGACATTGATTTCGATTCCCAAACCCGGAGTGTCATCGATGGTGATGTGTCCGTCGTCGTAGATCGGCGCGGCTGAAAAGACCTCGCTGATAGGCACACCCCAACGAACATCGAACTCCTGGATGCCGAAGTTCGGGACTGTGAGGCTCAAGTGGGCGTTTGCCATGTGAGTGATCGGAGAAATGTTGCCCGGACCGTGCCAGGCCGTTTCGATGCCAAACGGCTCGCAGAACGTGGCGATCTTTCTGCCGGCGGTCACTCCACCGACGTGTGCCAAATCATGCCTGACGTAGTCGATCAAATGTTCGCTCAACAGTTCCCGGCCGTCCCAAATTCCGCAGAAGATTTCACCCATGGCAATCGGAATTCTTGACTGCCGGCGGATAAGACGAAACGTGTCGCGATGCTCCGGTCGAAGCGGGTCCTCGAAGTAGAACAGCTCATACGGCTGAAGATCGCAGGCCAGCCGCAGCGCCTGGCTGGGGGTGACCCGCTCATGGACGTCGTGAATCAGCCCGATTTCGTCACCCAGCTTGTTGCGCAGGTGCTCCAGCAACCGGCGGATCGTGCGGAGGTACGGCTCCGGTTCCCAGATTTGTGTGGGCGGCACGCCGGCCTGGTGCGCCTCTTCGGCTTGCTGCTGCGATTTCTTCGACGACGGGACGGCATAACCGGCTTCCAGACCGGGGACCGCCACCTGGACCTTGATCACACGGTAACCGTCGTCCATCAGCCGGCGCACGTTTTTTTCAACTTCTTGATTGTCATGGCCGCCGGTCGATTTGTAGGTCAGCAGCCGCGTGCGCGTTTTGCCGCCCAGCAGTTGGTAGACTGGCAGTGAAGCCACTTTTCCCATGATGTCCCACAAAGCCATATCGATGCCACTGACGGCTGACATGTGTACCGAACCAGACCGGTAGTATGGCAACTGGTAAATCGTCTGCCAGATATTTTCGATCTGCATCGGATCACGGCCGATAAGTGCCGGCCGGACGTGCTCTTCCAGATACCGCGCGACTCCCAGTTCGCTGCCCGAACAGGTCGCGTCGCCCCAGCCCCAGATTTTCGGATCACAGGTGCTGACCTTCACCAGCACGAAATTTCCCAAGGGGACCTGCATGGGATTGGTGACGATGACGTCGACGTCGGTGATTTGAATTTCGCCGGTGGCGTGTGGCATGTTGATGCCGCCTTCGGTATCGGGAAGCGTTGCCGTGCGACCGGCCAGGGCCATCTCGTAGCTCTCTGGTGCGCCTATCGCACTCGGAATTCTTTCAAGGGGTCATGGTAGCGAGCAGCCGTCACCGGGAAAACCGCGTCACGGAATTTCGTAATCGCTCACGAAATGTTTGACACTCGAGCTACGATCGAACTGTGAAGGAGTGAGGGATTTGCACGCCTCGATTTGCGAACTAGAGTTGAGGTGGCCTGTCTGGTATCGGCGACGTGACGGCTTTGACAAGAGTGCCGGTACTGCCGACCAGTTCAAAAGTGACCCGAGTGAACGAGACGGGAAATGTCCGCAATCCTGGTGATGCCTTTCAGCGGATAACTTATTTTTCTACAAACGTTTTCTGATCAACCACTGGCGGCACATGACGCCGTTGCAGTACGGCAGTATGTTGATAGTGATTGCCGTTGTCGGCTGGCTGATGATGAAAAGCAGCAGCACGAGGTAACCGCTACAGACCGTCCTTGCCGGCACACGCTGGAATTTCGCGGGCCTGTGCGGTCTGCTATGCCGCAAGCGACAACTCGACGATCTTTTTTGTATTCTTTGGGTCGCGAGCTAAAGTTTTGTTGAAGTTTTACTGAAATCTGGCCGAGACCGGCCGGAGGGCCGCCGGTGCTGACTCGGAACGCTTCGATCGGATTTCAGAAATTTCGGAAATACAACGACGTTGTCTCGGAGTTCGTGCCGATCATAAACCTGCTCGACAACGTTCACACGGAAACATGACCTTGTGAGCCGGACTGGACAGACACCGAGACGAACGGCCCCACAAATGGGTAACCTGGTTTTGCCACGAGCACAATTTCCCACAAACCTCTTACTCCCGATTCTGGCGGAGGTACCAAACCCTTAGCGCGGGCCGGGATCGATGACGGTGAGTGCCACGCACGACCGGATCCCCGCCCTTCTCGCAGCGACTCCACCGTCGCAGTCGGAGTGAGGTTTGAACAACGGGCCGCAGGTTCCTACGTCAGGGAGCCCGCGGCCTTTTTTTGCTCTACGCGACGGTTGTAGAGAAAGATGGCAGAGCCGGAATTGATTCACCACACCGATCACGGCCTAATGCGTCCCGCCAACTTGCAGCCAAGCATAAACCACGCGGGCCACTGCGACGACAACGCATTGTTCGTTCAGACCTGCGAGCGGCTCACCGAGCTGTCAGCGGTTTTAAGGTCGAGATACGAGAAGAAATCGACCAACTTCGAGTCATATGCGTCCGGATCGACCTGCCGAGCCAGGTTGTGTTTGGCCCCTTCGACGACCCACACCTGACTTCGCTCAGCACCAATCCGGCGGGAAAGGTTGTTCGGGATCTCGAGATGCACATAAGTGTCGCGTGTTCCGGCAATGAACAGAGTTGGGATGTTTTCCAGCCGCGGCAGCAGGCGTTCGAGGTTGACGTAACGGCAGCGGCGACGGACCTGACTGATCCATCGAATCAGCGCGACTGTCAGTTTGATGTGCCACAACGGAAGCAGTTTCAGCAGCCATTCGGGACAATACAGGACCGCCCAACGCAGCGTGTAATGGACGAACAAACTATTGTTTGAGAAAACACCTTCGCCGGCAACACAGCGGACGTCGCGGCAGCGGGCGGCGGTCGCCAGTGCCACACTGCCGCCTCGGCTGATCCCGAACAATCCGACGGGCAGTTCGCTCAAATCGTGACGCTGGCGGCTGTATGCGATTACAGCCATGGCATCGTCGATTTCGTACTCCGTCGACCAGTGCAGCGGGTCGTAACCGCCCATCGCGTCGCTTTCGCCCTGATTGCGAAAATCAAAAGCGAGAATATTGAATCCGGCATCCCACAGCCCTTGGCAATAGTTCAGGGCACACCAGTGGTTCCCACCGAGTTCGGGACAGAAAATGATCAAACCTCGTGGAGGCCGAACTTCGTGGCGATACAGACTGCCCCGCAAAGTCAACCCGCCTGCTGTCGGGAAGCTGACCCGTTCGGCGTTCGAACCGGGAGCTGCCGGTTCCACGCTGAACGGTAGTTTCCGCTCAAAAGCGCGCAGCATGACCCTCCCGTACAACGCGAGCATCAGAACCTCGCATGCAACCAAGCCAGCAATAACGACGCCGACGACGATCCAGCCCACGATTCTCCCCTGGGATGCAAATTTATGGTGCGCGGATGCGGGACTTTTCTTTCGAGACGGTCACGAATGGTCAATTCGAGCCTCAACAACCTGCTTGCCCAAAGGAAGTATGTTGCCCCACATACAGCTACCATATCACGCCAACGCAGGTGATGAGTACGGATCAATCGTCAAAATCGGCAAGAATGAGCGAAATGTTCTGGCCGCCGAAGCCAAAGCTGTTGGAGAGGGCATATTTGACAGGAACCTCGCGGGCCTCATTGGGAATGTAATCGAGGTCGCAATCGGGATCGGGCGTTTCATAGTTGGTGGTCGGAGGCATCGTATTGCAGTTGATGGCTTTCAAGCACGCGATGATTTCGACGCTGCCCGCCGCCGCGATCAGATGTCCCATCATGCTTTTGATGCTGGAAATCGGAACGTCGTAGGCAACTTCATCGAACACCTGTTTGACGGCCATGGTCTCGACCCGATCGTTGACCGCCGTGCTCGTCCCGTGCGCATTGATGTAGTCAATCTGTTCGGGAGCCAGTTTGGCATCCTGCAATGCCATCTTGATGCAGGCGACTGCACCACGGCCTTCCGGATGGATATCGGTGATGCGGTAAGCGTCGGCACTGGAACCATACCCGAGCACTTCTCCGTAAATCTTCGCGCCTCGCGCTTTGGCCCGTTCGAGTTCTTCCAGAATGACCATGCCGGCCCCTTCTCCCAGGACAAAGCCATCGCGGTTTTTGTCGAAAGGGCGGGAGGCTCGTTGCGGATGCTCGTTGTAGGTCGACAGCGCGGTCAGCAGATTAAAACCGGTCACGCCGAACGGATGAATCATGCTGTGGGCACCCCCGGAGAGCATCGCCTCGGCATCGCCGCGACGGATGATCTCGGTGGCCTCACCGATGGCCTGGCTCGAAGCCGCACAGGCAGTCAGACAGTTGAGGTTTGGCCCCTGAGCGTTGAACAGACTCGCCAAATGGCCCGAGGCCATGTTCGGCTCCTGTTCCAACTCGGTTTGCGGGTCGAGTTGCTCTAGACCGCTTTCCGTGAATTTCTTCAGATCGAGCTTCCCGTCCTGCTGTGCCTGTGCCACCATGTTCATGAACAGCATAAAATCCTGCTGTCCTTCGCCGGCCCCTAGGTAAATGCCCAGTTGTGGCGGTTCGATTCCGCTCTCTAAAAGACCTGAATCGTTGACGGCTTGGTATGCCGCACCGACCGCGAATTGAATGTTTCGGCCGGCATGTGCAAATCGCCCTGGGTCGTCAACGTACTCGTCGAGACTGTAATTTTTCACTTCCGCGGCAAAACGGGTCGGAAAGTTGGACGCGTCGAAATGCGTGATCGTGTCGATGCCGCTTCGGCCTTCGCACAGCGATTCCCACATGGCATCTACGCTGTTTCCGAGCGGAGTGACGCATCCCAGACCGGTGACCACGACTCGGCGTCTCATCGCTTTCTTCTTTCCAACTGATTGGGTGCCCAAGGGATCAAATCATCGTAGGTCAGGCACCCCGTGCCTGACTTCAACGTCCGGTTCGCCTGCCGATGGCTCTCTCTCCGCGATCAAGGCGGGGACCGGTCCGTCGCCCCAATTGGTGGGTGGGTCCACCTCCACATGCACCTGGTCCCGAATGTCAGGCACAGGGTGCCTGGCCTACAACCACGGATACTTTCGTTGAGCTAGTTCCGCTGAATTTGACAACTTGGGTAATTTATCACCACAACAGGTTCAAAGAGAAGCCCAACGGTCATCGTCACGTGGTGACATCAACCGATTTCGATACGTCACCGGCCCGGCCGACATCGAGCACGCTTAGCAGGTTCATGGAAAAGACGAAATTTTTCTGATCGATGGCCCCCAGCTCGGGGTGGCTTTGATCGACATGAGCGAACAAGATCTCGGCTTCAGCCACCAACCGGTCGCCGACATGGGCAGTGCATTCGACGCTGCCCCCTTCCTGGCGGACGTCGATGAGATGAGCCGTGTAGATCAGCGTCTCGCCGGGACAGACCCAACCCTGGAAAGTCAATTTCGGCACCTTGGCCAAGATGACGATGTGCTCGAAATTGTTGGCTTCTCCGAGCAGGATTCCGCCGGTCTGAGCCATTCCTTCGAGCATCAGGGACCCGGGCATCACGGCAAAACCGGGGAAATGATCGTGCAGATACTCTTCAGCCAAGGTGACGTTTTTCACGGCCTTGGCGTGTGATCCACTTTCGAACTCGATGAAGCAGTCGATCCAGATCCAGCGCATGCCTCGTCTCGCGATGTGGAGAATTCTGCTTGCGTCAGCCCGATTCAAGGCATGTCTGTCCGAGGGAATGCGCGCCGGGCCGGATGCTCAATCACAGCTTACAGGGACCTCATCGGACCGGATTCTCGCATCAACGGACGTTCAATCCTCGTCGGCCAGTTTTGATTTCAGAAACTTGACGATCATCTGCACGGTGAATAGGTCGGGAATGTTTTCCACTTTGGGATCATCCACCAGGCGGTCGATGTCGGCGTGCGGCATCTTGTCGCGAAGTTGGGAGATTCCAGACTCGGTCACGATTCCGTCCTGAACGAAAGACGAATCGGATGATGCCAGATTCTCCGGAAACAGTTCTCCACGCGGGATCTTGATGTCGAAGTTCTTCTCCAGTCGAAACACAATGTCGAGGAAGTCGATCGATTCGGCTCCCAGATCGCCGACCAGAGTCGCCTCGGGGATTACTTCGTCATCATCCACACCGAGTGCATCGACCAGTGTATCTTGCACCTTGGCGTAAATTTCTTCTGTTGTCGGCATCAACACATCTCCTCATCTTCCATCACGAACTCACTGCCGTACCGGCCGCCCGCCATTGGAAACCGCGACTGCTGCTTCGTGACCTGAGTGTTCCTACAATCCGCCCAGTGTCAAACCGCCGTCGACCCGCAACACGTGACCTGTAATGTACGACGCCTGATCGCTGACAAGAAACAGCACGGCGTTTGCGACGTCTTCCGGTTGACCCAGACGACGAACCGGTATTTTCTTCTGGATTTGGCTTCCGGCGACATCTCGCACTGAGCTGGTCATGTCCGTTTCAATGAACCCAGGTGCAACAGCGTTGACTGTGATGCCCCGGCGGGCCAACTCGGCAGCAATGCAGCGCGTGAATCCCTCAATGCCGCCTTTACTGGCGGCATAGTTGGCCTGTCCGGGGTTAGCGACGTCGGCGGCGACGCTGGACATATTGACGATGCGACCGTAGCGAGCCGACATCATCGTCCGGGTCACCGCCTGGCAAAAGTTAAAGACCCCTGTGAGGTTGATGTCGAGCACTTGCTGCCATTGTTCAGACTTCATCGTTGCCAGCAGCCCATCGTGGATCACGCCGGCATTGTTGACCAAGATATCGATCTTATTCCACTGCTTCAGCACATCTTGAACGATGCGGTCAGCATCTTCCTTGCGTTGGACGTCGGCCTGAAAAGAAACCGCCTCGTGCTGGTCGAGGGCCAAATCGGAAACCAGCCGATCGGCGGCTTCACGGTTGGAGCGGTAAACGAAGGCGACCTTGGCGCCCTCGCGGGCCAACGCCCAGACGATCGCCTTGCCAATGCCCCGGCTGCCCCCCGTCACCAGTGCGGTCCTACCGGCCAGTTTCATCAATTTCAATCTCGCCTGTGCCGTTCATCATCCATTGTGTGAGGAGTTGCGCGCAACTCCGAATCAATCTCACTCCAGTCGCCATGGTTTCCACCTTCGGTGATGCCGGCGGCAAAAAACCAACGATCTCTCTCGTCGCAACAGCGTCACGACTTCGAGCCCTCGCTCGAGGTCGGAGTCCAAATTTGCGAGAACAGTTCTCGCATTTTCTCGATGCGAAGCCGATCGGACTCCGCCAGACCGGGATCTTTTTCGCTCAAGTTGAATTGCTCCAGCGTCAAACGGGCACTGACCGTCGAAGTCTCCTCTACCGTGCCCGCCGCCTTGAGCACCCACTGACGATCGTCGGAACGGTGAACTGTCGACGTCACGGTCAACGTCTGACCAGGTGCAACAAAGTTATTGAACCGTACCCCCCGCGCCTGCGTCAGCAAGATCGTACTGTACTTGAAGTCTTCTGTAAAACGCATCAGCCAGGCGCTTGCCTGAACCATCGATTCGAGCATCAAAACGCCGGGCATCACCGGAAAACCTGGAAAATGATCGGCTAGGTACTCCTCCGCCATCGAAAGGTTCTTGATGACCGTGATCGACTTCCCCGTCTCGAGTTCCGTAATTCTATCGACCAATGTGAAACGCATCGATTCTCAGCAACCCCAAGCCTGATTCTCCATGGACGGCAGACGCGAAGTATAGTGAGACAGCCAAAGCGACTCAAGCCAGAAACTGTTTACCTTGCATAGGATAGGTGTTTAGTGCAATGACCGCGACCCATTGGGATGAAATGTTTCCCGAAGGAACCATCTGGATCAAAGTGAAAGCGATGGCCCAGATTCGAGCAGTCCGGGCCTTCCCGATGGTCAGACCTAGCCATCCCAGCCGCCTGCGCGGAACCAATCAGGTGCCAGCGTAGCCACCCTTGCCGGCAATCGCATCTGTGCTGCGCTTTTCGCACGGGGATCGATGACGGGGCCTCGGCCGGTTGACCGCCTATAGCGTTCGATATTTCCTCTCTCTGTCCGTCTGGACTACAATATGCGTCGGTATCGCAAGGCCGGCCGGCGTCATCGGCGCCGTCGGACGGTTTCTCCGGTCAACTTCTCGTGATCGTCATGTCTGAACCGCCCGGTCCAATCGTTTCAACGCCGGACGAATCGTTATCTGTGTCCGCAATCGTCAGTGGTGTGCGGCAGATGTTCGATACCTTGGTTTGTCTGGCCGTGGCGGTCATCCTGTCTCGGTCGTTTCAAGTCGAAGGGTACATGATCTCGACCGGCTCAATGGCGCCTAGCCTGCTCGGCTATCACAAGCGGGTGGAATGTCCAACTTGCCAATTTCCGTTTGCAGTCGGAGTCGCCGACAAATTGCCAGCTCGGGCGGCATCCCGAAGAACGCAGGATCTTCATCGACCCTCAGGAGGGCGAACAAAGATGGCCGTCTGTCCCAACTGCGGACAGAGATCGATCGACATTGACCGCGTGCCCCGCAACCAAGGCGACCAATTGCTGGTCCACAAGCATGCCTATCTTTTTCACTCGCCGCGTCGCTGGGAAGTGGTGGTTTTTCGCAATCCGTACGAACCGAGGCAGGCCTACGTCAAGCGGATCGTTGGATTGCCGCGAGAACGGATTCAATTGATCGACGGTGACTTGTTTGTGAACGGCAAGCGGCAGCGGAAAAACCTGACTTACCAGCGGGCCATGCGAATTCTCGTTGACGACCACGATTATCAACCCAGCGACGATCCGACGTGGCGGTCTCGCTGGAAACCTGACCCGGCTCAGATTTGCTGGCAAGATGTGGGCGATGGGTTTGATTTCGACGGCATCTCAACCGGGACACCTCGTCCCGCAGAGACCGAGGTAGCGTGGGTTCGATACCGGCACTGGATTCGTTCCCGCAACGGACGCGAGCCGCCACAACTCGCGCCAATTGCCGACACATACGGTTACAATCTTCCGGGTGAAGCGGCTGCGAATCACACCATCGCAGATTTGATGTTGGCCGTCGAGTTGACGATTCTCCGCGGACGCGGTCAGTTCATGCTGCAGATGAGTGACGCAGCGCACCAATGCAACTTTGTGATCGACACCGAACATCACGAATGGAGCTTAGCTGTCGACGGCAAAGCGACGGTGGTTCGCGCGGCGCATTTCGAGGCGGCTATGACCCAAAAACCGATGCTGATTGAGATGTCGCTGTTCGATCGTCAGTTGCTGGTGGCCGTCAACGGACGCACGATCTTCGAGCCGTGGATTGTTCCGGACGACAGGCAAACCGCTGAATCACCGGCCTCAACGGCTGGATTTGCGGCACGACGACTTGAGGTCCGTGTTCGCTCGTTGAAGCTCTACCGCGACGTGTATTATACACGCGGCTGGGGGCGTAACGGCGTGGACTCACCGTATACGCTGGGAGACGACGAGTATTTTGTTCTGGGCGACAACAGTCCGGTCTCGCTCGACAGTCGCAGTTGGGCGGACGGGGCGGTGAGCGGGCGATTGTTGATCGGCAAACCCTTTCTGGTCCATCTTCCCTCGCGACCGGGGAAAATTAGGTTCGGCAGCCGTTACGCACACTTCCGCATTCCAGATTTTTCGCGAATTCGCTATATTCACTAACCCCTTTGCACCAACCTTCGTCGTCAAATTTTCGGCGATGTCAGGTTTGATCTCCCGGCCGACAGTTTTCGGGGAACAGCGTCAGCCAGATGACTACTCACGAGACTTCGATGGCAAAGACGAGCAAACGCGAAACCGAAAAATCAAAATCGGCAACGCCCGGCGGGACAAGGTCGGACGAAAAAGAACGGGGCGACGCCCCTCCCAGACGGCAGGACGGAACGCGGGAGACGATTGAGTCAATCGTCGTGGCATTCATTCTGGCGTTTCTGTTCCGGACCTTCGAGGCGGAAGCGTTCGTGATCCCCACCGGTTCGATGGCCCCGACCTTGTACGGCCGACACATCGAGTTTGTTTGCGTTAAGTGCGGCACGCTTTCGGGCATCGGAGCCAGCGGTGAACTCGACAAGGCCAGCAAATACTACGATCCGAATCATCGCAATCGAACTGGTTTCTGCCCGAACTGCCGGTACGAAAACGTTGTTTTCGACGAAAGGGCCCCCCATGATCTCGGCCTGCTGGCCTTTAAGGGCGATCGTATTCTGGTCAATAAGTTTCCTTACGAGTTTTGGGAGCCCAATCGGTGGGACGTTGTCGTGTTCAAGTATCCGGAAGATCCGAAGACGAATTACATCAAACGTCTCGTTGGATTGCCGGGTGAAGAGATCAAGATCGAGCGGGGTGACGTTTTCGTTCGCAAGCCTCCCCACCGGCAGTGGCAGATCCTTCGCAAGCAGAATCCCAACAAGCAGCGTCAACTGCAGTTGTTGGTGTACGATAACGATCTTCCCGCCCGCGAATTGCACGAATGGGGATGGCCCCAACGCTGGGCGCCCGTCGAAAGGCAACCGGGTGAAAACGGCAGTTGGATCGAAACGGACCAGGGCTGGATGCCGGATGCCCGCTCGTTCGAGATCGATTCGACCCACGATGAGGGCAGCGGTTACGACTGGATTCGGTACCGGCACATCGTACCGATGCGAGATGACTGGGACGATTTCGAAAACAACGTCGTCCTCGGTCACCGTCCGGGTGCGACGTTGATCACCGACTTTTGTCCCTACAACGCGTACACCGGAGGCGGAGACTTCGCGCAGGTTCCCGACGACATTTACTGGGTGGGCGATCTCACGCTGAATTGCGAGGTCGAAGTTCGCCGTCCCGCTGGCGAACTGCTCTTGGAACTGATCAAAGGGGCCGACCGATACCGTTGCCGAATCGATCTGAGCACCGGCCAGGCGACCTTGTTTTTCATCAATGAGCTGCTTCAGAAGCAGCTTCAACAGGAAGAGCGAATCTTGGCCACCGCGGCAACCACGCTCAACGGTCCGGGTCGTTATCAGATTGCGTTTGCCAACGTCGATCACCGCTTGACTTTGTGGATCGACGGCACGTTGGTCGACCTCGGTTCGAATACAGAATACGACCCGCCCGCATTGCCTGGTCCGCGACCGCAGGACTTGGCACCGGTCGGAATTGCCGCGCGGGACGCGAGCCTGCGGGTTTCACATCTGTTGATTCAGCGCGACGTTTATTACCGGGCCGACAGGCATCCCAAACAGAGCGAGTTTCGCGGCAACGAACAGATTCTCCGCAACGAGCTGGGCGACCCGGACGCTTGGTCCGAGGAGTACAATGAAAACTACAATGTCGCCCGATTCGAGCCGCTCGCAGACGATGAGTTCTTTATGCTCGGCGACAACAGCCCGCGCAGTCAGGATAGCCGGCTTTGGTCGAACGATCGCGGCGCCGAGCGCCGGCACGCGGTTCCCCGTTCGGCGCTGGTCGGTAAAGCGTTTTACGTTTACTGGCCTCGCGCTGTCCCGTTTATGAATGACGGTCGCGGTTATAGTATCGACGTTCCGCCGGTGAAACGGTTCTTCTATCACCAAGTCCGCGATGGTGTGTTCCCCGAGGACCTCGAACCGCAACACAAACCGTATCCGAAGTTCTCCATCCCTTTTTATCCAAACATTGGGCGAATGCACCGGATTCGCTGAGAAGCCCGCGGGAGGATCCGCTGATGAACAGTCAAGGCTGACAATCAACTCGCGAAGACGGCCTTTAAAAAAAGTGGCTTCGAACCGACGAAAACCGCACAAACGAATCGAGGTCTGCGGGAGCAGCCGGACGCTGACAACCGACCGTGGACTACGTCGGCATGTCATGGAGGACAGCGACTATGCCTTTGCTAGAGTGTACCGGCCTGGTTAAAGATTATCCGGGCAAACGGGCTGTCGACGGTATCGACTTCTACGTCGAACGAGGCGAAATTGTCGGACTGCTGGGACCGAACGGTGCCGGCAAGACGACATCCTTCGGCATGGCTTGCGGGCTGATTGCCCCCACCGAAGGACGGGTGTTTCTGAACGGAACAGAGGTGACCACTTGGCCTATGTACAAGCGTGCTCGACACGGCATGGGCTTTCTGCCGCAAGAGGACAGCGTCTTTAGAAAATTGAACGTCGAGCAGAACATCTTCGCCATTTTGGAGTACCTGCACATCGGGCGAGCAGAGCGCAAACAACGCGTGGCCGAATTGTTGCAGCAGTTCGGACTTGACGACAAACGCAGGCAAATGGCTTCGACACTCTCGGGCGGCGAGCGGCGCAGACTTGAAATCGCCCGTTGTCTGGCCAGCCGCCCTTCGTTGATTCTGCTCGACGAGCCGTTCACTGGGATCGATCCGGTTACCATCCACAGCATTCAAGACATCATTTCCGACCTGCGGGATCACGGCATCTCCATTTTGCTGACTGACCACCGCGAGCGCGAGACGCTGACCGTCACCGATCGGAGTTACATCATTTGTGCCGGGAAAGTGCTCGTTTGCGGCAGTGCCGAAACCGTTCTCAGCGACCCGACTGCCCAGGAACTTTATTTCGGCAAACGCTTCGACGCGGCCTCCATCATCGAGGGGAAAGAAGCGTTCAGCGACGATACCCGCACGGAGACCGAAGTGACCTCACACGAGCAGGCCCCCGAGACGCAATCCGAACAGACGCTACAAAGCAGCCAGCCCGACGTCATCGAATCGTCCGAGGCCGTCACACAGCCGGACCAACAGGCGACGTCACAACACGACGAGACGCCGGCAGCGACCGAGAGGGCCGCCGATGAACAACCAGCAGCGGATGACGCATCAAAGCAGGGCGCGAAATTACAAAAGTTCATCGATTCCCGGCACCAAGAGCCGGAGAAACCGGGCCGGGCGGCGTAACTCGGACCACAAAATCCCTTCCGAGAGTTGTGTGCTGTGAGACCCCGATCAACCTGGGCAGACATCGGAACACGGCTGCAAAATCTTATTGACCGCGCTGCGGAATTCCCTTATATTCCGCCGCCGATGACGCCGGTCACCTTTGATATACTTCCAGCGGTCACGAATTGCGGTTCTTCGAGAGGGCGAAGCTCCCGCTGAGCCGTGGAGATCACCGATCCGGCGGCTCGGCATGAGCCTTGCCCTCCCTCAATCTGTGGCCGTGCCGAGTATAAGTGGCCCCGATCCTGTCGCAAAGGACAGCGGATGCTTTCGAAGCGACTACGACTGATTCTCGTCGGCCTGCTGTGTGCAAGCGCGCTGACAGCGGGCATCGCGTATCACCGACACCAGCGGTACAAGCACGTCGCCGTCCACGATCCCGGCATGGTCATTCGCAGCGCGTGGGTCGATCCGGACGTGATGGACGAACTGATCGAAGCGCACCAGGTTCGCACGGTGCTCAACCTGTGCAACCCCGGAGAGATGGGGCAACAACGGTGGATTGAAGAACGTGCAGCCGTCGAAAACGCCGGCGCTCGGTTGATTGAATTACCTATGCCGACCTCCCTCGAAACCGACAACCCGCTGATCGCCAAACACCTGAAAGTCCTCGTCGATCCGAACAACTACCCGCTACTGGTTCACTGCCAACACGGCGTGACCCGCACGGCAAAGCTATTGACGATTTACGATATCGTTTTTCGGCGAATGTCCGCCGCACAATCGCTGGCGGCCCAACCGCTGTTCGGCCGCGACGATCATAACGTGAACGTGAAAGCTTTCGCGCGAAACTTCGAAGCCCAGCACACGATGCTTTTTCCGACAGTGTCTGCCAATCGACTCAAAGTGCTCAGGCAGTAGCAGGCCTCACAGACCGGCCCTATGTCGCAGCGTCCGCCGAAAATCACTATTTGCATCCCGCACTGGCAAGTCAAGGTCTACATGACCGTTTGCCTGCGGTCGATTCGCAAACATTCCGGCAAGTACGACTTGGATGTGATCGTCGTCGATAACGGCTCTCGCGACGATAGTCTCGATTATTTGCGTTCGCTGGATTGGATCCGGCTGATCGAACGACCCGACGAAACGCACACAAACTGGCCGGAGAACGTTTTCACGGCATGGGACCTGGGCATTCGCCAGGCTACGGGCGAATATTTCATCACAATGCACTCCGACGTTTTCGTCAAGAGCGACGAATGGCTTGACCCCTTTCTGCGGGAAATCGACGCGGACCGCTCTACGGCTGCCATTGGTGCCTGGAAGCTGGACCTTCAAAATCCACTCTATGCATTCCAGAAGCATCTTTTCGGCTACCTGACCGCAAGGGTCAAAACGCTGCTCGGCCGCAAAAAGGACGTCAAATGGAAGCAGGGACACTACCCGCGAGACTACTGCGCCATGTACCGCCGCGATGTGATCCTGAACCACGGCTACACGTTTCGCCGTATTCACGGACAGGGAGGCGGATACTCAATCGCCCGGCAGCTATGGGAGGCAGACCATGCGATCCGCATGATTTCGGCTCGTGAAATGGCCCGTCACATTTTTCACGTGGCCCACGGAACGGCCGCCGTTCGTTCCGAGAAACCTCTCCATCATGGGCGGGCACAGAAGAAGGTCGAACACAAAGTCAGCGATCTGTTCGAGCAGGACTGGATCAAATTGCTGCAGCAGGACGATTCGCTTGATGCCCCCCATCGGGACGCGGCGTGAACTGCGAAGTCGGGTCCGCAGGTCTTGTCGACTGCTGACGAGAGAGATGCACAGAAGCAGCGCTTTTCACACCCTCTTTCTCTCTGAGTTGATCAATTCTTGACGTCCGTGACAAATTTTGTGAAAATTTTATACAAGGTTTGATCGGTGACCGTCTCAGGACCTGCTTCGAATGGACGACTCGACCTCGGACAGTGAGCTCGTCGAGAATTGGCGCAATGGTGATGAAGATGCCGCCACCGCGCTTTACGAGCGATATCTGCAAAGGCTGCTGCGGATTGTCGGCCATCATTTGGCGCGCAGGTTCAACCCTCGTCTTGATCCTGAAGACGTGGTGCAGTCGGTGTTCAAATCGTTGTTCCGCCGGGCGCGCGACGGCGATTTTGAGTTTCAGGACGACGAGGACTTCTGGAAGCTGCTGCTGACCATCACACTGAACAAGGTTCGGAACAAGGTGCGCTTTCACAGCGCGGCCAAGCGCGATCCGTCGCGGGAAGCCTCCGCCGGTCGTGAGCAGGACGCCGATTCCTTGATTCGCGATCAACTCAGCCGAGGACCCACCGCGGCCGAAAGTGTCGCTTTTTCCGACCTGCTCGAAGCGGTTCTCAACAGCTTGGGCGAGCCTCAACAGCAGCTCATTCAGTACCGGCTTGAAGGATGCACACAAACCGAGATCGCCGAACATTTGCGAGTCGATCCCAGGACGCTCCGACGAATGTACGGGCAAATCCGTAACCGGGTTGTCGAGTTGTATGCAGAGGAGTTCCCGGAAGCCACGGACAAACCTCACACCTAAACCGCTCGTGGCTTAGCGTACCACAATACTCACCTACCAGCACAGGGTGGCCGGGTGCCCTCAGGGATTTCGGTATTCAGGTTGCGAGGTTGTCCCAGTAATGATTCCAGTTGTCGTTATACATCAGGGAGTACAGGCCAGCCATGCGGTT
>Ga0310123_10001143_pt1 | contig 22582 bp, 19 predicted proteins | sample CB6_AW_1057_MG_FD_203505 | JGI IMG/M metagenome (GOLD analysis project Ga0310123, IMG submission 203505) | Marine microbial communities from Western Arctic Ocean, Canada - CB6_AW_1057 | ecosystem: Environmental > Aquatic > Marine > Oceanic | place: Canada: Western Arctic Ocean | collected... | reverse complement strand
AGCGCGGCTCGGACGCATCGGAAGAATCATCCGGAGCAGCATCGGAAGAACAGTCGGCTGATGGGTCGGATGGGTCGGCTCCGACGATCGACGCTACCGGCGGCCTGCTCTTCAGCGGGTATTCGCCAGCGGAGCAGCTCTCGGCGGAGCACGCTCCCGATCCTCTCCCGCCCGACGCACCGCGAAACCCGCCGGACACCATCGTGATCGGAGATCTGTCCAGCCTTAGCGGGTTCGGTCCGTTTCGCTTGGGATTCGTCGCGGCCGATCCCGAGGTTGTGCAGCAGATCACGAAGTGGAAGCAGGCCTCTTCGATCTGCTCGCCGGGCCCGTCGCAGCGAGCGGCCCTGTGGGCTCTGGGGGTTCGACCGTGAGTGGGGCAGGCGGGGAGCGGGGCGAACCGGTGGCCGGAGCGATCAAGACCGGAGAGCAAGGAACGTCACTCCGTTACCGAATGATGGACCTCGCCCGCACGCGCGGCGACGTGATCTCGCTGGGCCGGGGGGATCCGGATCTCCACACGCCCCCGACCGTAATCGAGGGCGCGCTGGCTGGGTTCGCCTCGGTCGCCGCCGGCACCGATTCCGTCCGCGGCCTCCTCGAGCTCCGAGAGGGGATCGCGCGTCGCTACCTGGAGGAGAAAGGCGTCGAAGTGGATCCCCGCACGGAGATCCTCATCACCAACGGAGCCCAGGAAGGACTCTTCTTGGCCATGCTCGCCCTCGTGGATCCGGGCGATCGGGTCGCGTGCCCAGACCCCCGATACACGTCGTACGACCAAGCCATCGGAGCTGCGGGAGGAGAGATCGATGCGATCCCGACCGGAGGGGATCACCCCTTCGAGCTGAACGCCGACGACCTCCGTCGTTATGCCGCCGACTCCAAGCTCCTGGTCTTCGTAAACCCGTCCAACCCGACCGGTGCGTGCGTCGGCTCCGAAGGCGTGAAAGCACTCGCCGTGGCGGCCGCCGACTTGGACCTCATCGTACTCGCCGATGAAATCTACGAGGATGTGGTGTTCGAGGGCCTTCCGTTTCGGTCCTTCCTATCGGTGGACGGCGCGGGTGGACGGACCGTCACCCTGTCCGGGTTCTCGAAGTCGTACGCGATGACCGGTTTTCGAGTCGGATATCTGGTGGGTCCGCCGGAGTTCATCGACGCCGTGGCCGCATTGAAGGCCACCACTTCGGGCCCGTGCCCGGTATTTTCCCAAGCGACGGCCCTAGCAGCCCTCGGGGTTACTCACGATACGCGCGCTGACTTCCTGGCCGTTTATGCGTCTCGGCGGGAGGCTCTCATGGGCGGCTTCGACGCGTTGGACATCCCCTACGGCCGCCACGGAGGCGGCCTGTTCATGTGGGCCGATGTCTCCCGATTGGGAATGGACGCGGAGACGTTCTGCTATCGCCTGCTCGACGAGGCCGGCGTCCTGATGTTTCCGGGTAATTCCTTCGGCCCGCGTTGGAAGAACTGGGTTCGCGTGTCCCTGCTCGCCCGGGAAGAGGACATCGGGGAAGCCATGCGGAGGATGCAGGAGTTCGTCGAGCAAGTGGAGGGAACATGAGCGAGCTGTTGATTCGCGGGGGAACCGTGGTGACGGCCGATCGCATGGAGCCGGCAGACGTCCTGTTGCGAGATGGACTGATCGCCGAGGTGGGGGAAGGGCTCGACACGGAGGGCAAGATCCTCGACGCGCGTGGCCACTGGGTGATGCCGGGCGGCATCGACACACACACCCACCTCGCACATCCCATAGGCCGCCTCGGAATCACGACCGCGGACGACTTCTACACCGGAACCGTCGCGGGCGCATGCGGCGGCGTGACGACCATCCTCGACTTCGGGCTTCAAGGACGAGGCGAGTCGCTCTCCGACGCGCGCGACCGGAGGTTGGCGGAAATCACCGACGACGCGGTCATCGACTACGGATTCCACATGATCGTCACGGACGTTCGCGACGAGGTGCTCGCCGAAATGCCCGAGTTGATCGCGAATGGCTTCCCGTCGTTCAAGGTCTACATGACCTACTCCGACAAGAAGGTGGACGACTGTGACCTTCTGCGGCTTCTCGAGACGGCCGGAAAACACCGTGGGCTGCTGTATCTACACTGTGAGAACGATTGCGCCGTGACGCATCTGATTGAGCGGCACGCGGCACGGGGAGAGACCGGACCGGCGTATCACGCCTCCAGCCGTCCGCCCGCGGTAGAAGCGGAGGCAACCAACCGGGCCATCATGTTGGCCGAGCTCTCAGGGGCTTCAATCTGCATCGCGCACGTGACTTCCATCGACGCTGCAGCGCACGTGGCGAATGCGCGTGTGCGCGGACTTCCGGTGGTAGCCGAAACATGCCCGCAATATCTCGTCCTCGACGAGTCGGTCTATGATCACGCGGGAGGAATCGAGGTCGCCAAGTTCGTGTGCAGCCCACCGATGCGAGGGGCGGAGCATGTCACTCGGTTGTGGGAGGCCCTGGCCGAGGGTTCGATCCAGCAGGTCGCGTCGGACCACGCACCGTTCCGATACGAAGGCCAAAAGACCTCCAGCCCCGACGACTTCACGCGCATTCCGAACGGGCTCCCCGGCATCGAGACACGGCTACCGCTCCTGTTCACGGCGGGAGTCACGACCGGTCGGATCTCACCCCAGCGCTTCGTCGCGCTCACGGCGACTGGACCGGCCCAAATCTTCGGACTCGCGCCCCATAAGGGCTCGCTCGATGTGGGAAGCGACGCCGACGTGATCGTGGTGGATCCGGAACGAGAGGTCGAAGTCGACGCCGACATGCTTCACTCGGACGTCGACTACACGCCGTACCAGGGCATGCGCATGCGCGGATTCCCGACCTGGACGATCTCGCGAGGTGAGGTGATCGCGGAACTCGGAGAGCCGAGTGTCGAGCGGGGACGGGGAAGACTGGCCATCCGGACGGCGATCGACGCAGAGGCTCTTCCGTAGCGCCCTCAGGTTTCGACCGCCCCCCGGGTGCTTATCAGATCGTCCCGCACCTCATCGATGATCCCGAAAAAGCAGCACCACTCTCCCTCCAGCACCGCCGGCCGTGATCGGAGCCCGAAGATCACCCCGTCCTCCGGCGCCCTCAACTCGCCCTGAACGTCTCCGTATAGATCATACACTCTCCCCAGGAGAGTTCCGGACGGAAGGGGCTGCTCAAACGGCACGTCGGGGCTGCCCACCCACATGCCCGACGCAGGGGCTAGCAGCGCTTGCTGGTGCCCCATGCGCCACTCGGGCGCGTAGCTGGCGTCTCCGTCGATCATGCCGTAGTGCCGCATCACGTTCCGGTAACCCTCGACGAGATCGTTTGCGATTATGTGGAAGTCGTCCGTGAGCGTGCGGCAGTTGCCGCCCAGCTCCACGGTGACTCCCGCCTTTCCGAGCTCCGCGAGTTTGGAAGAAGGGTTGTTGCCCCCCACGCCGCTTCGAAACACGAGGTCCCAGGCCGGACCCATCGCCGCCGCGAGCTCGATGCTCGGGGGGTTGTCGGCCGCAAAGATCATGTGGGCTAAGTAGGAATGCTCTCCCCCCGAATGGATGGCGATCTGTAGGTCACACGCGTCCTTCATCGCCTCCCAGTGCGCCCACGCCGCGCGCTCGGTAGGGTAGCCGTCTGCCTTTCCCGGATAGATACGGTTCATATCGTACGAAAACGAGTCCAGCGGATCGCCGCGCTTGCCGGCCTCGAAAGCGGGGACGTTCATCGCCGGAACGCCCACGACGGTGCCCCTCAAGGACGCCGGGTCGAGCCACTCGAACATCTTGAAGATCGACAGCGCCCCCTCGGGCTCGTCGCCGTGCGTCGCTCCGTTGATCCACAGACTAGGCCCTCCCTCCGCTCCGTGGCACACGAGCACCGGGATCTCGCGGGCACGCCCGTCCACGCCCCGACCCGTAGCAATGGCACATCTGCCGACCGCGCCGGGCCGCACCTCAACGCCCCCTACTGTGAACGCTTCCTGCATGCTCTTTCCTCCCTCGTCAGTCTGTTCCTGCGGGTGGTGGTTCGAGCGAGAAGGGCACACCCAGTTCGTCGGCGAGCTCTCGCAGTCCAGATCCGGTCTCTCGATCGATCGGGATCCCCGTCTCCATTCGCTCGCGAGCCCTCCGCTGCTCCGCTTCCCCCGGCAGCCGAACCGGATGCTCGCGGTCCAGCGGAGGCACGCTCTTCACGTCGGCGACGAGCCGCTCGAGCCGCTCGTCGAACTCCCCACGCGGCATGAACGCCTCGATGTCGATGGCGATCATCGTGTGTCCTACATCAAAATTCTTATCGTCCTGGAAGACCCGCAGCCCGAAGAGAGATCCCGTGAGGACACCGGTCAACACGTCGGTCATGAGGCTGAGTCCGTATCCCTTGTAATCCCCCATCGGAAGCAGCGGGCCGTCCATCGCGTCGGAGGCACTAGTGGTCCGCTCCCCCTCGGGCGTGAGGGCCCAGTTGTCGGGCATGGGGATACCGGCTCGCTCGAACCAGCGTATCATGCCCTTCCCAGATTGCGTGAGCGCCATGTCGAGCACGATCGGATCGTGGCCTGAGCCCCTCGGAACGGCGATGCCCCACGGGTTCGTGCCCAACGCGGGGGTCGCCGAGCCCCAGGGCGCCATCTCCGCTCCCGCGTTGGTCATGGCCACGCCGATCAGGCCCTGTTCCGCCGCCCGCTTCGCGTGGTAGCCGGCGATTCCGAAGTGGTTGCTGTGCCGCACGCCGACCATCGCAATGCCGGTCCCGCGCGCCTTCTCGACCGCTCTGTCCATGGCTCGCCAGGCCGCCACGTAGCCGAGCCCCTTGGCCGCATCGAGCACCGAAGTAGCCGTACGATCCTCGAGCCACCGCATGGGTGCGCCGGGACAAATGCCGCCGTTTCGCATCCGGCGGGCGTAGCGGAACAACTTCTCCAGCCCCTGTCCCTGGCCGGGATGCCACCACAACGCGGCCGTCACAATGCCGTCGGCGTTGATCCGCGCCTCCTCGTCCGTGGCGCCCAATGCCCGCAATACGGACTCCGCGAATCCCCTCGCGGACCGCTCGGTCCAGCGGTCGACCGCGACTCGCTCGTCTAGGGGATATGTGATGGGAGAGCCTCGGTACGCGGTGACTACTCGGGGGCGGCGCTCGCCGACTCCGGAAAGGTCCAACTATGGGCGTGCGGCTGGATGAGTTCGACGGTCATGCCGGGAAGCTGATCCGGGTACACGAACGCCTCGAACCCGTCGTTGGCGTCGAATACCGTATCCTCGAAGAACGGGATGCTCTCGCCGCGCAGATGCTCGACATCATTTGCGACGTCCGTGCTACGAAGTGCGATGTGGTCCATGCCCTCACCCCGCTCCTCCAGAAATCCCCCAACCCGGGACTCCTGATCCCAGTTCTGGACCAGATGGAGCCAGCACCGGTTCGGGAACAGGATCCTAGCGTCGAGCTGTTTTCCCTTGCCCTGGTCATTCCGGAAGTCCTGAGCCTCGAGTCCGAACAGTCTCTCGAAGCGTCCGCACGCATCCTCAAGGTCGTGGACGCACAACCCGAGGTGTTGGAGCTCGACCACCTGCAGGGTCTCACTGATCGGCTCGCCCTCGGCCTCCTCCGGATAGACCCAACTGCGGTCGTGCGACTGGATCAGCTCGATGGTCAGGCCCGGCAGTTGATCGGGGAGCACGAACGCTTCATACCCGTCGTTCGCGTCGAGAATCCTGTCCTCCCAAACCGGCACACCGATCTCGCGCAGATGAGCGACGTCGGCTTCGATGTCGTCCGTCTCCAGGGCGATGTGCTCGGGCCCCTCACCCTTCTCTCGGAGAAATTGGCTCACCCGCGACTCCGGGTTCCAATTCTGAACGAGGTGAAGCCGGCACTCGTTGCCTAACAGGATCCGAGCGTCGAGCTGCATGCCTCTTCCCTGATCGTCTCGATAATCCCGGGGTTCCATACCCAGCACCGTCTCGAAGCGGGCGCACGCCTCGTGCAGATCCTGTACGACAATACCGATGTGCTGGACACGAAGAATGGCCATGGATGGACTGCGCAGGTGGTTTCGTTTGGGTGAGCGAGCTTCGGGTCAAGATTCGACGAGAGGGCCGGACAGGCAAGATCCCGTCAGAAAAGCCAACGGACGCTAGGCTATGGACACGAAGTGTGCCCATAATAGAGAGAGCGCGGATGGGTCCGTGAAGTCGATAGCCAACGCCGCTGGCTTCGTCACCGAGAGCACTGGAGCTAGAGAATGTCAGCACTTGCCGAGATCGACCCCATTGTCTGGGTCGGCGTGGGCGCCGCCGTCCTCCTGATCGTCAGTGTGCGCGCCGTCAAGAAGGCGGCTAGGAGATTGGGCTGGGTCTTGGCACTCATCGCGCTTGCCATCGCGGGTTATCTGTACGTCGCTTCTTGATGTCCCACGCCCTGCCCCGTGGGGATCACCTCCGTTCCACCTCCCGCAGACAGTGACCCAACCCATACGTATGTATTGACCTCAACCATACGTATCCGGATCTAGCGAGGCTCAGGTTGCGAGCGAGACAGGAACAACCGCCCCGCCGATTCTGTACGACCACACCGATGTGCTGTACACGAGGCATGGCCCCACTTCTCACATCGCAGAGGACGTTATGGGAAACGTCAGAAGGGCGCGTGGCGGGACCGTGGATCAACGGTTCGCCTCCTGAGCCTATCGACTCTCGTCGTCATCGCTGGCTGCACCCGCAACCACATGACTTCGGTGGCCAATCCCTTCGCCGTCCGCCCCTATTCGAAGATCTTGGTCTACGTTCCCTTCGACGATTCTCGGCTCCGGCAGGTGATCGAGGAAGGGTTCGCCTCCGTCGGGGGCATGGACGTTTTTATTCCGGCCAGTCAGGCGCCCGTCGCCGGCGCCGAACCCTCGATCGAGGAAACCCAGTCGCGCTTCGCCGAGAACGGAATCGAGGCGATCCTGGTGATCTCCATATCGGACCCGGCCACCAATCAGACTCGGTTGGCGCCTGCGCCATCTACCGGCTGTCCGTTCGGACGCTTGGAGTGGGATTGTGCGAAGGCAGCCCAGGCGGGCTATTCATCAAACGATCCATGGTCCTCTCTCACGACCGTCTTCGATGTCAGCACTACCGTGTACGACGCGGTGCTGGGCTCGGCGGTCTGGATGGGAACGACTGAGACCAGACGGAGCGCCAACAACGATCTGGAGAGTCAATTCCACTCGTTTGCGAACGAGATCGCGGAAAGAACCGTGAAGCGTCTGAGGGAAGACGGGGTCCTCGCGGACCCGCACGCCTGGGTAGGCCCTTACCGGCGGTCGCCGAAATCATGGGCAGTTGGGCGCCGATGCTCTACATCGACGATCGTTTCACGGACGCCTCGCTCGGCAGGTGCCAGTTCAAGAACTTCAACCTCCGCAGCCTCGAGGAAGCCTGGGGGAACCCCGCCGCCCTACTGACTCCACGGGCGCGGTCCTTCGCGGCGTTCGAGGACGACTTCAGCGTGCGAGCCGCATCAAGCGCGTTCTTCGAGATCAGCGGTGCGGCACGGCCCGCGACAGCGGTCCGCATCCGGGATCAGAGCGAAAATCTCCTGCCCGGAATTATCCAGGTTTGGATCGTGAGGGTCGAATGACAAGAATGATCTCGAACTCTGCACTTCTGGCACTGGTGTGCGTCGTCTCGCCCTCGTGCTCGGCGGTGTCCGAAGACGCGCCGCCGGCAGCAGGGAGCGCGGTCACCCAAAGTGCCCCGGCCACGGTCGATTCGGATCGTGATGACACCGGGGAAACCGGGCAAGGCAGCGCCGAGACGCTTGAGTTCACGGGATCGGTCGCCAACACAGGCACCGAGGGGATGCGCATGGTCACACTCCGGGCCGACGACGGGAGCTCGATCGGTCTCGTCGGCGACCTGGTCGCCGAGCTGGCAAGGCTCTCGGGTGCGGTGTTGACCGTTCGCGGCACCGAAGCGCCCGCGCCCGCAAGTCGCGGCCTGGACGTGGTGGCGTACGTGGTGAAAAGTGTGAACGGCGAAACGCCGAGCGTCGGTGTGCTCAAGAGACGGGGCGCTGAATATTGGCTCGCGGGCGATCCCGCCGTCCACCTCTTGGGTGCCCCGGATGCACTGGCCGATGCCCTCGGAGCCAAGGTCTGGGTGACGGGACCCTCGGGTGCCGAAGGGGTGACGGTTCAGTCCTACGGGATCATCCGACCGAACTGAAGGACCCCGACGAGCAGGGGAGCCTTCCTGCGGGTGTCCCGGCCTCAACGGCTTGCGCCGGCCAATCCTACGTGCAGAATACCGATTCGCCTGCTCACCGAATGCTTGCCAAGTCGGGCATCGTTTTTCTCGAACAGAACCGTCAGAACTGATGCGCAAACCCGACATTCGAGGACTCATCATGAAAGCTTCTCATTTCTTCGTGCTCACCGCACTCGCCGCCCCGATCGCGCCTGCGGAGGCCTTGGCTCAGACGACGTTGGAGACGGCAATCTCGCACCTCCAGTACCGTGAGATCGGGCCCGCGCTCATGGGAGGCCGGATCTCGGACCTCGCAGTCGTCGAATCCAAGCCTCAGGTCTTCTACATCGCCACCGGAACCGGAGGCGTTTGGAAGACGGAGAACCACGGCACCTCTTGGACGCCTCTTTTCGACGATCAGCCGGCCAGCTCAATCGGCGACGTTACACTCGATCAATCGAACCCGAACTTGGTCTGGGTGGGAACCGGCGAGCCGCAGAATCGCCAGTCCTCCGGGTGGGGCAACGGTGTGTACAAGTCCACGGACGGGGGCAACACGTGGCAGCATATGGGGCTCGAACGGACCAAACATGTCGGGCGGATCCTCATTCATCCCCGCAACCCGGACATCGTGTACATCGCGGCGGTGGGTGACCTGTGGGCAGCGAATGAGGAACGGGGCGTCTATCGGACGCTCGACGGTGGCGAGACGTGGGAGAGGGTGCTTTATGTGGACGACCATACAGGCGCGATCGACCTCGCGATGGATCCCGGCGACCCCAACACGGTCTTCGCCGCCATGTATCAGCGACAGCGGACCGGGTGGGGCTTCAACGGGGGCGGCCCGGGGAGTGGGCTCTATCGCACCTTCGACGGCGGCGACAGCTGGAGCGAATTGACCGACGGTCTCCCCGAGGGGGACAAGGGACGCATCGGTATCGACGTCTTCCGCCAGGACGGCAACGTCGTCTACGCGCTCGTCGAGGCGGAGCCCCGCACGGCGGACCAGGGGTTCGGCGGGGGCGATGAGCCGAGCAAGAGCGGAACCTTCCGTTCCCTTGACCGCGGCGACACTTGGGAGAAGATGTCGGACACCGATCCCCGTCCGATGTACTACTCCCAGATCCGTATCGACCCGAGCAACGTCGACCGCATCTACGTCCTCGGAGGCCCACTGATGATCTCCGATGACGGAGGCCGGACCTTCCGCAGCGACGGCGCCGAGCAGATCCACGTCGACCATCACGCTCTCTGGATCAACCCGAACGATCCGGACCACCTCATTCTCGGGAGCGACGGTGGCGTCGCGGCATCATGGGACGGAACGGCTCACTGGCGGATGTTCGACAACCTCGCTCTCGGGCAGTTCTACGCGATCGGCTACGACATGCGGGATCCGTACTACGTATGCGGAGGGCTTCAGGACAACAATCCGTGGTGTGGCCCGTCGAACACGCGGACCTTCCATGGCATCCGCAACCAGGACTGGTACGAGACCGCCTACGGGGACGGGTTCTTCACCATCGTCGACCCGACCGACTCGACGATCGTCTTTTCCGAGTCCCAGGGCGGAAACATGAACCGCTACGACCTCACGACCGGCGAGAAGACACCGATGCGCCCGATCGCCGGGCCACGGGAGGAGGGGGAGACCGAGAAGGAGTACCGCTTCAACTGGAACTCGCCACTGCAGTTCTCGCCTCACGATCCGGCGACGATCTATCTAGGGGCCAACTACCTCATGCGCTCGCGCGATCGCGGCATGTCTTGGGAAGAGGTCGGGGGCATCGACCTCACCAAGCGAATCGACCGCGACGAACTCGAGATCATGGGCGTGCACGGCACCGATCCTCAGATGTCCATCCACGACGGCACGTCCACGTACGGCAACATCACGAGTTTCGCGGAATCACCACTCGAACCCGGCGTGCTCTACGTCGGGACCGATGATGGCAATCTTCAGGTGAGCCGCGACGACGGCGCCACTTGGCAAAACGTCGAGGACCGCATTCCGGGGCTACCCGAACGCACTTATGTGAGTCGGGTCGAGCCCTCCACGCACACGCAGGGTCGGGTCTACGCAACTTTCGACGGGCATCGCAACGGTGACTATGCACCCTACGTATACGCCAGCGAAGACTACGGGCAGAACTGGTCGCGGATTACGAACGGGCTCCCTGACGAATGGTCCGTGAACGTCGTCACGGAGCACCATCGCACGCCGGGCCTCCTCTTCGTCGGTAACGAGATCGGTGTGTACGTCTCGGTGAACCGCGGGCGTCAGTGGACGCAGCTCAAGAACAACCTGCCGGTCGTCCCCGTCGACGACATCCTCGTTCACCCGCGCGATAACGATCTCCTGGTCGGAACACACGGTCGCTCGTTCTGGATCATGGCCGATGTCACGCCCTTGGAGCACCTGTCGACCGAGATGCTTGCGGAGGCAGGCAGGGTATTTCCGACTCAGCCCTCCACGATGTGGACGCAGATGGGCGACTGGCCGTTCTACGGCGCAACGTATTCGGCCCCCAATCCTCCCCGGGGTGCACGCGTTCGGTATTACCTGCGTGAGGCAGCGGGGGAGCATGCCGTGCTCGATAACGGAGACGACACCGATGATAGTATCGGCACCGACGACGGCGACGCCGAAAGCGACGGCGACGATCACGGAGAGGATGGGTTCGCCCTGACGATCGTCGACGCTAGTGGCGATCACGTCCGAACTCTCGAAGCCCCTGGGTCGGCGGGGATCCACGAGGTCATCTGGGATTGGCGCTACGATCGACCGTACGAGCCCGTCGCCGGCCAGGGCGGCGGCGGACGTCGCGGCGGCACGCCACAAGGGCCCATCGTTCTCCCGGGTACCTACACGGTGAGTATGGAGGTGGACGGCCAAGCCTATTCCGCGACCGTGGAAATCATCGCCGAGCCACGCCGAGCCATGACCCGGGCGGACCGAATGGCTCGCCAGGACGCGCTGATGAGCCTGTACACTCTGGCCGCTCCCATCTACGAGGCGACGCAGGCCGCCCGGCGCATGGGCGAGCGACTGGACGCCGCGGAGGAGCTCATCGAGGCAGCAGAGGGTGAACACGAGAATCTCACAGAGGAGATCACGGCGATTCGAGAGGAGCTGGAAGCGGTCGAAGAGGAACTGGAGCTCGCCCGTGACAACGCAGGCGTGGCCGGCGGGATCCAGGGCTCGTCGACACTTCCGACCGCCGACCAGCTCTGGCAGGTCGATCGGGCCTGGGAAGTGCTGCCGCCCGCCGTAGACCGGCTCAACGTGATCGTGCTCACGCGAATGCCTGCGCTCAGCGCGATGCTGAATGCAGAGGGTGTACGCCCGGGTTTGGGTGAGGCCATTGAGGTACCGAGGCGTCGGGGAGGATGACGTGCCCTGAAGCGTCAATCCGTAGCTCCTGGTCTGTTACGCCCGCCAGCCCACGCATAGGATGTTGACCTCGGCCTGATGCCGGAGAATGGACCGCTTTACAAACCCCACAAAGGGAGTTCGTCATGTCCGCATTCGAGAACGCCACTCAGTTCTTCCACGCTTGCGAGTCACTGAAGGGCTGGGAGGGATGTAGTCAGTATGTCGCTCCGGACGCCCCGTTTACGGCACAGTGCGAGCCGCTCGTCGACGTGAATACGGTAGAGGCGTATACCGAGTGGATGGCGGGCTTGGGAAGTACGCCCCTCGCGGGTTGTTCATACGACCTACACACCTCGTCGTACGATGAGGAGAACAGAACCGCGACGTTCTTCGGCACGTTCACGGGAAAACATGTGGGTGAAGGCGGCCCGGTTCCGCCGACCAACAAAGAGACCCATACACACTACGTGTACGTCCTGACCATGAACGACGAGGGTAAAGTCGAGAAGATGTGCAAAATATGGAACGCGCCGTGGGCCCTGAAAGAACTGGGTTGGATGTAACGCGATGCCTGATACGCTTACCCGTAGCCAAACCCGTACGCGTCCAACTGCGGCTCCGCACGACCGCGGGCCTCTGCTGCTAGCGAGCGCGTGCCTGCTCTTTCTCACACTCGGCTGCGGCGGTGGCGACGACCCTACGGATCCGGGTGACGACAACCCTGACGATCCGCTTGCGCTAGTGACTCTTCAACCCGGGGACCTTTGCAGCGCTAACCCCGACTCCGCCATCGGGACGTTCACAGATGCAGATCTTGACGCTGCGGTCCGGCGTGCACTCCTGGTTGGTGGGCAGGCGCACCTCACTTGCGATTTGTTATCCGGCGTGACGGAATTAGCGGGCGGCTCCGCCGGGGTGGAGAGCCTCGTTGGAATCCAAAACCTCCCGAGCCTGGCGAACCTCGACCTCTCTTTCAACTCGATCACCGACGTCGGTCCGCTGAGCGGGCTCACGAACCTGACCGACCTGAACCTCTTCGCCAACTTGGTCAGCGACATCAGCGCGTTGAACGGTCTCACCGCCCTGACGCAACTACGCCTCGCCGACAACCTGATCAGTGACAGTGGCATCAGCGTTGTCAGTGGATTCACGAGCCTGACACTCCTCGACCTCCGTATCAACTTGCTTACGGATATCAGCGGCTTGAGCGGACTCACGAGCCTGACCAGCCTTCGCCTCGAAGCCAACACGATCATCGACATCACCGCCCTGAGCGGGCTGACCAGCCTGACGGGCCTCTGGCTCTTCAACAACTCGATCACCGACATCGGTGCGTTGAGCGGGCTCACCGGCCTGACGGAACTCGACCTTCACGCCAACTCAATCGTCGATGTCGGCTCACTGAGTGGGCTCACGAACCTGACGTTCCTGGGGCTCTCCGACAATCCAGATCTCAGGGACATCCAGGCGCTGCTCGACAACACAGGACTCGGAGTCGACGACGCGGTTGACCTCAAGACCACGAACACGAGATGCACGGACGTTGCCGCGTTGGAAACGAAAGGGGTGTCGGTGTCCTCCGACTGTCCGTGAACAAGAGTCCGTCGCTTCCCGTCCAGCGGTTCTTGCTCCTCGCCGGTCTCCTCGTTGGCGTCTCCGGCTCCACGCTCGTAGCCGAGTTGGCGGCGGCGCAGGAGCCCCCGCCGATCGAGGCCGGACTGGCTCCCGCGCGCCTTCCCTACGCGCCGGGCCTCGACGTTCTGCACTACGACTTCGAGGTGGCCCTCACGGAGGGTGGCGAATCGTTCCTGGGCCGAGCGCAGGTGCGCCTGGCCCTAGCGGAGCCGCTACCGGACGCGATCGTACTCGACCTCACGGGGCTCGCTGTGGACGCGGTACGCATCGACGGCCGTGACGTCGAGTTCGAATTGTCGAGCGGCCAGCTTCGCATCCCTCGGCCCGCGCGCGCCGGCGAGTTCACGGTAGACATTCGCTACCACGGCACGCCGGACGACGGACTCATCCTGCGGAACACGCTCCACGGCCAGCCCGCTGTTTTTGCCGACAACTGGCCGAACCGGGCCCGGTTCTGGCTGCCCACCCTGGACCACCCTTCTGACAAGGCCACCGTCCGGTTCACCGTGCACGCGCCCGCAGCGTGGCAGGTCGTGGCCAACGGTCGTTTGGTGCAGGAGCCGTTCGTAACGAGGGGGAACGCGCTTGGCGAAGGCGCGAACCGGCTGACCTGGATCTGGGCGACCGGGGTGCCGATCTCTCCCTACAATATGGTCATCGGCGCCACGGAGTTCGTGGTCGAGAGCGTTGGCACAGCGGCGTGCGGCCGAGCGCCCGTAGCGGCCCGGGCCGACGGATGCGTGGATGTGACCTACTGGGTGTTCGCGCCCGACGTGCAAAACGCAGCCCGCAAGTTCGCTCGCGCCGCGGAGATGGTGGATTTCTTCTCCCGGACCATCGGCCCGTTCCCGTTCGAGAAGATGGCCAACGTCCAGTCCGCCACCCGCTTCGGCGGCATGGAGAACGCTTCGGCCATCTTCTACTCCGAGCAGAGCGTCGCCAACAACCCAGACGACGGTGTGGTCTCGCACGAGATCGCGCACCAGTGGTTCGGGGACGCCGTGACCGAGGGGAGTTGGTCGCACCTGTGGCTCTCCGAAGGATTCGCTACGTACTTCGGCGCCCTGTTCTTCGAGGAGGCCGAGGGCGTCGAGGACTTCCGCGAGCGAATGGAGCGGAGCCGCCAGAGCTACCTGGAATCGGACGTCACCGGCCAGGCGGTCGTCCACACGGAGAGGAGCCTGTTCGACCTCCTCAACCGGAACAACTACGCCAAGGGTGGATGGGTCCTACACATGCTGCGCGGTCTGTTGGGGGACGAGGTATTCTTCGACGGAATTCGCGAATACTACCGTCGTTACCTCCACAAAACGGCGCTGACGGAGGACTTCCAGGCCGTGATGGCGGAGGTCTCCGGGCAGAGCCTCGATGGGTTCTTCCAGCAGTGGCTCCTCGAGCCCGGCTACCCGATCCTCCGAATTTCCCACGAATGGGACGAAACCGCGGGGGAGATCGTGCTTACCGTCGAACAGGTCCAGGACACGGCTTGGCCCATCTTCCGCTTCCAGACTGAGGTGGAGATAGAGCTCTCGACAGGAACCACGCGGAGCCCTGTGGAGATCTCCGGTCGACGCTCGGTGGTGAGGATCGAGGCCACCGAGAACCCTCGAGCCGTACGTTTCGACCCCGAGGGTTGGGTACTCAAAGACGTCCAACGCCCTTGAGCAGCGACCGCGAGTCGAGGACACCTTCGTGAGATGACTTCCCCGGAGTCCCTGACCGTCGGGCTGGTCCTGGGTCTGGCTTCCGCCCTCGTGCTCACGTCTGGCCTGGCCGTCCTCCGGGCTCGGACAGATGTTCGCGTCGATTGGGTCCCCGTTCTTTGGGCCCTGTACATCTTCGTTTCGCAGATGCAACACTGGTGGGCGTTTTTCCGACTGAGTCGGCTCGAAACCATACCGGCACCTGTGTTCGGCCTGATGTTGTTACGGCCCGTCTTGCTCTTCGTGGCCGGAGGACTCGTCCTGCCCCCCAACCCCGATCGGTTCCGGGGCGACCTGCGCGAGTACTTTGAGAAGGACGGGCGCTGGGGCGTGCTCGCCTACGCCACATATTGGCTGGTAGTCCCCTTTGGCAACATGCTCGGACTGAACCTGTCGGTCGCGAGTCCCCCGAGTGTCTCTGCCATCGCGCTGCTGGCGCTCGCCGTCTGGGTGTTTGCCGTGCGTCGCACGCGTCCCACGGCAACCATTCTCTTCGGCGTAGCCCTCGCCGTGAACACGCTGGTGGGGACCGAAGCACTGAGAAGCATCATGGGTTGGCAGCCGTGGTCCTGACCGGAGTTTGCCGGGGAGAGTGCCGGCCCCCATTCTCTTGTTCTCGGTCTCTGCGGGTCGCGAGCGGAACCGCAGTTCTGGCAATCCTCAGGTCTGTTTCACTAGGAGGATATACAGTGGTGTCTTGGTTCTCAGTGGCGCGGGCTGCCACAAGATCGGCGCTTTGCGTATGTATGGTGTCCGTGTTCGCGCTCACCGGATGTATGGACGGCACGGATACCCGTCCCAATATCATCGTCATTCTCGTCGACGACCTCCGCTGGGACGATTTCGGAGCGGGCGGACATCCCTTCGTCGAGACACCCAACATCGATCGGATCGCGAACGAGGGTGCCCGCTTCCTCAACGCGTTCGCGAGCACACCGCTATGCTCGCCCAGCCGGGCCGCGTTCCTCACGGGCTTGTATGCGCATGCCAACGGGATCGAGGACAACCTTGCCCGCAACGAGACCAGCCACGAGCTCCTGACATTCCCAAGAGCCCTCAACGCGGACGGCTACGAGACGGCGTTCATCGGCAAGTGGCATATGGGGAACGACGATAGCCCACGCCCAGGGTTCGATCGCTGGGTGGGGATGCGGGGCCAGGGTGAGTCCGTGGACCCGGTCCTGAACATCGATGGGACGCGAACGCCGTCGCCCGGGTACGTGACCGACGTGCTGACGGACTTCTCGATCGACTTCATCGAGCAGGAGCGCACAGGACCGTTCGCCCTCTATCTGTCACACAAGGCGCTACATCCTAACATCTTCCAAGCGGACGACGGTAGTTCGCGCGCTCTCGTTGGACAGCCCCGCGGATTCATTGCAGCGGAACGGCATCGGGGCCGCTACGCCGACGAGGTAATCCAGCGACGTTTCAACGCGACGCAGCCGATCAGAGGCAAACCGGCCCTCCAGCGCCAGATCGGAGACTTGCCGCCGCTTCGCCCGGGTGGCGGAACAAATGACAACACGGTGCGAAGTCGACTCGAGATGCTTCTCGGGGTCGACGACTCCACGGGCCGGCTCCTCGAGACTCTGGACGCCATGGGAGAGCTCGACAACACGATCATCGTCTTGGCCGGCGATCACGGCTATTTCTACGGCGAACACGGCCTCGGCGGCGAGCGGCGGCTTGCCTATGAGGAGAGCGCGAGGATCCCGCTCATGGTTCGCTACCCGCCCTTGGTCGAGGCAGGCATCACCCCCGAGCCGCTGGTCATGAACATCGATGTAGCCCCGACGCTTCTGGAGCTGGGAGGCTCGCAGCCGGCCCGGCCGCTGCACGGGCTGTCACTCGTGCCGCTTCTGCGCGGCGAAGAACCGTCTGACTGGCGGACCTCGATCCTGGTCGAGTATTACACCGACACCGTCTTTCGCCGCATCGTCACGATGGGTTACAAAGCCGTCCGGACCGACCGGTACAAGTACATCGACTACCTCGAGTTGGAAGGCATGGCTGAGCTGTACGATCTCGAGAGCGACCCGTTTGAGTTGGACAATGTGATCGACGATCCGGATTATTCAGCGATTCTCGAGGAGATGAAGGTCGAGCTCCAGCGGCTTTTGGATACGACCACATAGGGAAACGAACCCTAAGCCCTCCCCTCGATCAGCTTCATCACGCTCTATGACCTCAGCAACCCTCGTCGTCCCCGTACGCCAGAACGGCCTCCGGCTAGTCATCGCCCTCGCGACGGCTCTTCCCCTACCCCTGCTTGCTCAGGTCAACGTAGAGGCGCTCCGACGCGACGATCCTCCGCTCGGGTACTCGGGCAACTTCGGTGGCGATCTGAGTCTGCGGACCGGAAACGTAGACTTGGTCCAACTCAGTCTGAACGCCCGCCTCTACCGAGTCACCGAATCCGTAACCAGACTCATCGTGGGAAACGGGGGCCTCGGCCTGCTCGGTGGCAGCCGCTTCTCGTCGTCGGGCCTGCTCCACTATCGCCGAACCCACCGGTACAACGGCGTCATCTCGCCGGAGTGGTATGGGCAATTGAACTACGACCGACCGCAACTCCTCAGTTTCAGGGTGGTAACGGGGGGCGGAGCGCGGACTTCATTCGCTAGCGGGGAGTGGGGGGAGTTCGGCATGGGCGCTGCCCTCATGCTGGAACACGAGCGACTCGACCTTCCCGATGCCGCGGTGCACAGTGATGAGACAACCGTATTCCGAGGAAGCTATTTCCTCACGCTACGGGTGGTACCCAATGAGAATCTCGTGATCACGTCTACGACCTATATGCAACCGGAGCTTGGTGGCTTCGCGGACGTTCGGGTGCTGGCCAACCTCCGAATCGCAACGTCCGTAACGGATGATCTGGACCTCACGGTATCGTTCGATCTCCGCTACGACAGCAGGCCGCCCGACGACATCAGTGCGCTGGATACGAAGTTGCGGACCGGACTCAGGTACATCTACTGAGTCCCTGGAGTGACAGGAACGAGTTCCGGTCACTCCGTGAGACAGACATGGCCCAGGGGCCGCTAGGGGGAGAACAACGAGCCATGATCGATACTGCCGAAAATGAGAGAACGAGCCACATCCGGTCCGTCGGGGGCGAGGCGACCATCCTGGCATTCGTCGTGGGTATGTGCATCGCCTTGGGGCCATCGCAACTCGAGTCACAGACACGGCCTCCCCTCTCCGCCGAGTGGGATCAGGCAGCCGCAGCCGACTACCTGGACGGACGACAAGCCTGGTGGAGGACTTGGCCCGCCGCGGCTCGCGACCACGATACGTCCTGCGTCTCGTGTCACACAGCGCTGCCGTACGCCCTGGCTCGTTCCGCGCTGCGTCCAGCGCTCGGGGAGAACGGCCCGACGCTTCCCGAGGCCGACCTGCTCGCGGACGTCGGCAAGCGCGTGGCACTGTGGAACGAAGTGGAGCCGTACTACCCAGATCAGACGCAGGGCCTCCCAAAGACCAGTGAGTCGAGGGGGACCGAGGCCATCCTGAACGCGCTGATCTTAGCCAGCCGCGACGCGCAAGAGGGAAACCTGACCGGCGAAACACGACGCGCGTTCGATAATCTGTGGAAGCTTCAGTTCATCCGGGGAGAGGGGGCCGGTGGTTGGGCTTGGCTGTACTTCGGCCTCGCCCCGTGGGAGTCGGAGGGCGCAGCCTACTTCGGGACTGCACTTGCGGCCGTCGCAGTCGGAATGGCACCGGACAACTACGCGATCTCTACCGAGATCCAGGATCGAGTGGCGTTGCTCAGGGCATACCTGCAGCAAGATTCGGAGAGTCGTCCGCCTCTCGACCGCGTCATGTTGCTGTGGGCTTCCAGCGAACTCTCTGATCTCCTGACGCGGGCTCAACAGCGATCTCTCATCGATGACGTCATGCGCTTGCAGGCCAGCGACGGAGGCTGGAGTCTCGCTTCCCTCGGACTGTGGCAACGGCAAGATGGACTCCCTCCCGAGACCAAGAGCGATGGATACGCCACCGGGTTGATTGCATTCGTTCTGCAAAAGGCCGGCGTGTCGCCGTCTCAGGAGAATCTGAGTGAGGCGCTCGCCTGGCTGGTACGAAACCAGGACCCAATTACTGGCCAGTGGCCCGCCACGTCACTCAATAAGGAAAGGGATCCTGCCTCCGACAGGGGGCGCTTCATGTCCGACGCAGCCACGGCGTTCGCCGTGCTGGCGCTGACGGAGGCGGACGCCCCGAATTAGTGAGGGCCATACGGCCCCGGTCCCTCGAGATCCGGGGGGTGGGGTCGCGACCAGGTGATGGCGGATCGAGGCCCCTTCTCGTAATCTGCGCACCGTAACGCTGGTTTGCCACGACTCAATCATGAGTGAGGTGCGTATGGGTACGACGCGAGCGTCAGGACCCCTGTACATGCGGCTGCTCGCGGTAGTGCTCGCCGCCGTGATCCCGACCCTACTGGGGGCTCAGACGTTCGAGCTCCTCGAGGCCACCATCCAGGACGCTCACTCCGCGATGGAGGACGGGCGGCTCACCTGTCGGTCGTTGGTGCAAGGATACATGGACCGCATTGCAGCCTTCGACCAGACGGGCCCGCAGCTCAACGCAGTCCAAAACCTCAACGAGCGGGCCCTAGAGGAGGCGGACGCGCTGGACGCCACCCTGGGGTCCACGGGCATATCGGGGCCCCTGCACTGCATTCCCGTGCTCCTGAAGGACCAGGTGGAAACGGCAGACATGCCGACCACTTATGGGTCGGCACTCTTCCAGGACTTCGTGCCCACTCGGGACGCGACTATCACGACCCGACTGAAAGACGCAGGCGCGATCATCCTCGCGAAGACGACGATGGGGGAGTTCGCCTCCCGCTACGTGGGCTCGGCGTTCGGTGTGATCCGGAACGCCTACGCTCCCGACCGGAGTCCGAGCGGCTCGTCGGGCGGGAGCGCCACAGGCATCGCGGCGAGCTTCGGCATGGTCGGCATCGGTGAGGATACGGGAGGCTCGGTGCGCGGCCCGGCCGCCGTCCTCAATCTGGTCGGGTTACGACCGACGCTCGAGCTCGTGAGCCGTCATGGCATGATGCCGGCAAATCCGACCCAGGACACGATGGGTCCGCTGACGCGCACCGTCAGGGACGCGGCGATCCTCCTCGATGTGATCGCCGGTTACGATCCCAACGACCCGATCACCGCGTACGCTGTGGGACGAATCCCCGAGACGTACACGGCCTCACTCGACGTCGGTCGGCTGCGCGGGGCTCGTATCGGTGTTGTACGCGAGTCGATGGATCCGAGGACAGATCCCTCGTCCGACGACTACCGGAAGGTGAGGGCGGTGATCAACCAGGCCATTCGCGACCTGGCGTCCCTCGGTGCCGAACTCGTCGACCCGCTCGTCATTCCCGCGCTCGAGACTGTGGACGGCATCGGCAACAACTTCGAGACCGAACGCGCCATGGACGACTACCTTGCCGAACACTCGGACGCGCCGGTCCGCACGCTCAGCGAGATTCTGGTGTCGGGGGTCGTCGTCCCCTGGCGAGCGAGCAGCATGATGCCGACGGTCGGGAAGACCACGGACGACCCGGGTTATCTGGAGGTTATCCAGAAACGTGAGACGCTTCGACGGAACGTTTTGAAGGTCATGGCGGACCATGCGCTCGACGCAATCGTCTACGCCACCTTCGACCATCAGACAACCCTGATCGCGCTCGACGCCGAGACGAATCCCTCCCCGGTAGACGAGTACGGTTGGGGCGACAACCGCGGCCTGAGTCCTGCGATCGGGTTCCCGGCTCTGACGGTCCCGGCCGGGTTCACGACGGATCAGCTCCCGGTCGGTCTCGAGTTCCTCGGCAGGCCCTTCACGGAAGAGATGCTCTTCGGATTCGGCTACGCGTACGAGCAGGCGACCCATCACCGCCGGCCACCGGCCACGACGCCAAGGCTGGGGGGCGGGTGCTAGGAGGACATTCGCTCTGCCATCGCGTAGTCGCTTGGCATCCCCGGACACATTGTGGTATGAATCTCCGAGCGGATGGATCGAAGTCGTAGCTAGGCAATCAACTGGAGCCGATCAATGAGTAAGGCGGTCACGATTCACGAAGTGGGCGGCCCCGAAGTCCTGAAGTTCGAGACCGTCGAAGTTGGCGATCCCGGGCCGGGCGAGGTCCTGCTGAGACAGTCGGCAGCCGGTCTCAACTTCATCGATACCTACCAGCGGACCGGACTGTATCCGCTGCCGTCCTTTCCGGCAGTACTGGGTATGGAAGGCGCCGGTGTCGTCGAGGCTGTGGGTGTGGGCGTCACTGAGGTCGACATCGGGGATCGCGTCGCCTACAGCATGGCGCCCGGCGCGTATGCGGAGCGACGATTGGTTCCGGCCGCGGTTCTCGTGCGTCTGCCGGACGGCATCAGCGACGATCAGGGCGCGGCGATGATGCTGAAGGGCTGCACGGCACAGTATCTCATCCGTCGAACGTACCGGGTCGAGGCGGGCGATACGATCCTCATTCATGCCGCAGCCGGCGGGGTGGGCCTGATCGTGTGCCAGTGGGCGAAGCATCTAGGGGCGACCGTCATCGGCACGGCCGGTGGCCCGGACAAGGTCGCACTCGCGGAGGCACATGGATGCGACCACGCGATCGACTACACGACGGAGGACTTCGTCGAACGGGTCGGGGAGATCACTAACGGAGCTGGTGTGCCCGTCGTTTACGACTCCGTGGGCCGAGATACGTTCCTGACCTCCATGGACTGCCTCCAGCCGCGCGGACTCCTAGTGAGCTTTGGACAATCATCGGGGGCGATCCCACCCTTCGACCCGGGCATCTTGGCGCAAAAAGGGTCGCTCTTCCTCACACGTCCTACGCTGGGTACCTACATCGCGACTCGCGAGGAACTCGAGGCGACGGCCAGGGAACTGTTCGATGTGGTCGTGAGCGGCGCGGTCAAGATCGAGGTGAATCAGACGTATCCCCTCGAGGACGCCGCAACGGCCCACCGCGATCTCGAAGCACGCAGGACTACCGGCTCGACGGTGCTTCGAATAGCGGAGTAAGCCCCAGGGTGGCTTTTCGCTAGCCCAAAGAAGCACGCCAGGCGGCCAGCACCTCCCGCTCCCGCTCGCGGCTCCACCCGAACCGACGATTCGAGCGCTCCTCGACAGAACGCGTCTTGTCCCACTCCAGCGTGTCCCGGGCCGTAACCCGAAGGGACCGGTAGGTAAGACCGGCGTCCACCGCCCTCTGAAAGCTGACGGACATCAGGGCATCTCCCGGAATCCAGGTCGGCAGATCCCTCCATGGCGCGACTTCCAGGGCCTCGAGAAAGTCCTCGGGGACCCACGTGAGCTCGAACGGGTTCTCCGTGACCCTACCGATCTGTTCGAGCATCTCGCCCATCGACAGGCGGTAACCCGGTCCGACCCCGTTGAAATCACCCGCCGTACCGTTTTCAGCGAGGCGCACGATCCATTCGGTGAGATCCCGCTGGTCGATGACCTGGTTCGCGTGCCGCGGATCGCCCGGAGCGAGCACCTCACCCCCCTCATCGATCCGCACCGGCCAGTAGGTAAAGCGGTCCGTCGGGTCGCCGGGCCCGACGATCAGACCGGGTCGAACCACGGTCGTGCGTCCGGGAAAAGC
>Ga0310123_10001142_pt1 | contig 22595 bp, 19 predicted proteins | sample CB6_AW_1057_MG_FD_203505 | JGI IMG/M metagenome (GOLD analysis project Ga0310123, IMG submission 203505) | Marine microbial communities from Western Arctic Ocean, Canada - CB6_AW_1057 | ecosystem: Environmental > Aquatic > Marine > Oceanic | place: Canada: Western Arctic Ocean | collected... | reverse complement strand
ATAAAACTAATAGGAAAAATAATAAAACTAAGTATTGCAGATAATATCAATGATAATGTAGTTCTTGCTAGAATATTTGTTGTATCTACTATATTTAATAATTTAGCCATAAGTTTATTTTAAATATGATTTTCTAATAAAGATTGTAACAAGAGATTTAAATGATAAAAACTGTTTTAGGGATAATTCTAATATTTTCAACTTGTTTTGGTTGTCAGCTAATATTAGAAGATAATAAAACTTTCGATTATGATTTGTATAATTTAAGTTTTGGAATATTTGATTTTGGATTTTACGAAGTGCCTCAGTCTTTAGATGTGAATCAAAATTGTGATATATATGTTAGTGGCACTACTAGTAAAATGCATGATCCCACAGATTATTTATTATTAAAATTTAAATCTGATGGAAAATTAGATAATACATTTGGTAATAATGGTCATATGATGTTTGATATTGATGCAGGTATAGACGAAGGTAATCAAATACTTTTGTCTAATGATAATAAAATTATAATAGGCGGCAGATCGAATCACGGAGCAGATCTAGGGACAGTATTATTTGATTATTCACTTGCGAAATTTAATGATAGTGGGATTTCTGACAAGTCATTTGGAGGAGAAGGGAAAGTGATTACAGATTTTGGTTACAGAGATGATGCAATAAATAAATTAATTCCAAATGATGAAAATACTTTTTATGCAATTGGCAGAGCTAGTAATGGTAAAGATGATGATTTTGCTGTTGCGAGATATGATTATGATGGTAATTTAGATTATTCTTTTAATAGTATAGGAAGAATATGGATTGATTTTGGAATGAGTGACGATGTAGCTTACACAGCAGAAAAAACTGACGAAGGAGATATAATTATCGGAGGTTCCAGTAATTCTGGGGCCACTCCTAAAGTTGCTTTCGCAAAAATAAAATCAGACGGAACAATAGATACTTCATTTGGGGATAACGGATTAAAAGTCTGGAAATTTAGTCCTCCCGGACTTATATATGATTTAGATATTAAAGGTAATGATGTTTATGCATCTGGTTTTATTGATAATTTAGAAACTTTCAATATATTGGTTACCAAATTTGATCTTGATGGAGAAATTGATAAGAATTTTGGTAAAAATGGTACGAAAATTTTTTCAGAATTTAATTCAGATTCAATATCAACCAGTATTAATATCATTAATGATAAACAGATACTTTTAGCAGGAACAATTAAAAATACAAAAAATGAGGATGCCGCTTTAATAATGATAGATAATAAGGCAAATTTAGATCTATCCTTTGGAAATCAAGGAGTGTATAAATTTGATGCAGGTAAAAACGAAATATTTACTGATATGAAAATGGTGAATGATAATTTGTATGTAATTGGACTGCATTGGGATGAAGATGAAGGAGACGTTATATTATTTAGAATGTATAAACAGAATGCAAATTCATGTAATTAAGTGTTTAAAAAATAAAAAAAATACTTTATTTGTACACTTTTGTACACTATTGTCTAAAATAACTTATTAAAGCCTAAAAAAATAGAATATAAGTTGACAATATAACCTAACACTTGTAAATTAATAACTACAAATTTTTTGAACCGTGGGAGTCCGGTAGGGTTTTCTACTTTTCTTTTTATTTGAATAATAATAATTTAGAAACAAGGTCGTAGGAAGTCTATTCTGAGACCAATTAGTTAGGAGGTTCGAATGAAATATTTCAAACTTTTACCTTTAGCTCTTGTTTTTGCTTTTGTTTTTGCATGTTCTAGTGAAACTGCAACTTCTACAGCAGCGGCACCTGCGGCACCTCAAGCGCCTCAGGCACCTAAAGCTGCAGCAGCAGCTACACATACAGCTAAAGCACAAGTACAACCTGTTAAACCAACAGGGGGTTCTCCATTGCCAGCTGTAAGCCCAATACAGCCAATTGCCCCTACACCTGGTGCTGTTCTTAAAGCTAAGGCACAGACCGGCGTAAAGAAAGGTGGTATTTTAATCTGGGCACTAGAAGCTCCAGTAAAAGCTATTGATCCAGTATGGACAACTGCGACTGTTACTTGGAGAAGCTCACAAATGGTATATGATAGCCTGCAAAGGTTAGATACTAAGTATCAATATCAGAACAATGGCTTTACATCATGGGAGCAATCATCAGATGGCCTGACATGGACTTTTAAACTTCGTGATAACATGAAGTTCCATGACGGATCAAAGGTTACTGCTACAGATATACAGCAATCAACATTTAGATGGGCTGATAGAATTACAGCTGGAATACAGATGTTTAAGAGATCTGTAGAAGGCAACTTCTCTGATAAGAGTTTAACCGTAGTAGATGCTTCAACATTTACATTAAATCTTAAAGAACCATATCCTGCATTATCAATGGGATTCTCTGAAGCTCCATTTATAATGAAAGCAGCTGTAGCGAAAGGTACAGATGCCCATTCCCGTGTATCACAGGATGGATATGAAGGAAGTACTTATTTTGCATCTGGTCCTTATGTACTTAAGAAATGGGTACCTGGGTACAGATTTGAATATGAGAAACACGAGGGTTGGGTAGGTAGCGTTCCTGAAGGTGAATCCGTATGGGTTGACGGAGTTAACGTAGTTGAGGTTCCTGATAAAACCACATTACTTGCTGGTTTGAAAACAGGTAAAATCGACTATGCTACATCAGGCGCATCCGAACAGTATCCAGATTTAGCAGCAGATCCTAACATGAGAATGTTAGTTGCAGCTCCTGGTACTCCAATTCTTTTGTTAAATCACACTAAATCCCCTTTCAAGTATCTTAACGCTAGAAGATCCATACAGGCAGCACAAGATGCTGAAAAATTAATGGCTGTTCACGGACCAAAAGAATTATGGTCTGTATGTGCCGCTATTTTCCTTTGTGGTACACCTGGTGAAAGTGATGCTAATAAAGCACTGTATAACCAGGCAAACTTAACTCTTGCTCAAGAGTATAGAGATAAGTTTGTAGCGGAATCAGGATGGGATCTAGCTTCAGATACAATTGAAATGGTTAGTAACACTTCCTATCAGTCACACAGAGACAGATCTTTGATTAATATAGCAAGGATCAAGGAAATTGGTTTTCAAATCAATATGACAATGACTGACTGGGCAACTGCTGTTACAATCAGACAGAATAAAGATGCTTGGGATATATTCCACACTGGTTGTTGTGGTGTTCCAAGTAACAATCCAGTTATGAACTGGTACTTAAGCCCTAAGACATATGGATGGCATACAAACCAGACTATTATTGACTTACAGGCTCAGTACACTAAAGAAACAACTGATGCCGGCAGAAAGAAAGTTCTTGATGCTGTGCAGGAATCTTACTATGATCAGGTAACTCATATTTCACCAGGTCAGAGTAATGTATACCATGTATGGAGAGCTACAACTAAAGGCCCTCATGATTATGCGATTTCAACTCGTTTAACAAATACATGGATGGACAAATAAATAATATCGAATAGATATTTAATATAGGTCAAAAGTAAAAAGCCGCTGATGAGTTAAAAATCAGCGGCTTTTTTATATAAAAAAATGTTGATTATTTATGTCATACATATATAATATTTACACTACTAACATTCAAATCTAAAAATGCAAAGATATATAATAAAAAGAATACTTGCAGCTTTACCCACAATGGCAATCGTTGGTGTAGTAGTATTCTCAATTATTCACCTTGCTCCTGGTGACCCTGCAGCTATTATGGCTGGAGAAGATGCAGATTATGAACAGGTTGAAGCTATGCGGGAAGCTATGGGTCTTTTGGATCCTATTCCTGTACAGTTTTGGAATTTTGTTTCTGGTGTTGCTGTAGGCGATTTAGGTGAATCTATTTTTTCTGGACATAAAGTTTCAAAACTGATTATGGACAGAGTAGAACCAACTTTGTCATTAGCATTAATAAGCCTGACAATATCTATTGTAATATCTATACCGGCAGGTGTTTTGGCTGCATGGAAAATGAATTCAATATTTGATCGAATTGTTATGATTCTGGCTTTGACTGGTTATGCTGTTCCTTATTTCGCATTAGGGTATGTTATGATCATCCTTTTTGCTGTAAAATTACCATGGTTTCCCGCGGGTGGTTATGTATATATGAGTGAAGATTTTGTGCAATATATTTATCATTTGCTCCTTCCCTCATTTGTTTTAGGATTTGCCGGATCAGCTTTAATTACAAGAATGACCCGAGCTACTATGCTTGAGGTTCTTAAAGAAGATTATGTTAGAACTGCCAGAGCAAAAGGACTAGGGGAAACAATAGTATTGATAAGACATGCATTTAGAAATGCTGCAAATCCAGTAATTACAGTTATTGGTTTCAGTATAGCCGGATTTATCAGCGGTGTAGTTATAACTGAAACTGTATTTGCGATACCTGGTATGGGAAGATTAATTGTAGAAGCAATTTCGCAAAGAGATTTTCAGATTATTCAAAGCACTATTCTAATTGTGGCTTTGATTTACGTTTTTGTTAATTTAATTATTGATGTTATGTATGTATTTGTAGATCCAAGGATAAGGTACGATAGCTAATGAGCACAAAATCAGAAGCACAGGATATTCAATTTCAGGGGTTACGACCTAAAATTCCTATGTATAGATCTATGGGAAACGCTCTATGGAGAAATCCAAATATGCTTATAGGTTTAATTATAATTGTTATAGTTGGAATTGTGGCTCTTTTTGCACCTTTGATGATAAAATTTGGTATATTAGAAGATCCATTTCTTTATGATCCATTAAATCGATTATTACCCCCTGGTAGATCTGAAGCAGGTAAATTTACCCTTTTCGGGACTGGCCCTCTTGGCAGAGATATATTCTCTATTGTGGTTTATGGTTCCAGAGTTTCACTTTTTGTTGGATTATCTGTAGCGATAATTTCAGCAATAACAGGATCATTTATAGGAATTATTGCAGGATATTTCCCAAAAGTTGATGATATTATAATGCGATTTATGGATGGTATTATGGCTATACCAGGAATTTTGTTAGCGATTGTTTTAATGGCTGTACTAGGACCAAGAATAGAAAATGTAATTTTTGCTTTGACTGTAGTTGATTCACCAAGAACATCTAGAATAGTTAGATCTGTCGTATTAACAATCAAAGAATCGCAGTATGTTGATGCAGCCCGTGCTTTTGGAGCAACTAAAACAAGAATTTTAGCAAGACATATAGCACCAAATACCTTTGCACCTGTAATTGTTCAGGCAACATTTTTGTTTGCATCTGCTATTTTGGCTGAAGCAAGTTTGAGTTTCTTAGGCGCAGGTGTTCCACCAGATATTCCCACATGGGGTAATATTATTGGTGAGGGGAGAATTTACTTTATAACTAATTCTAATATTGTCATACTGCCTTCAATTGGCTTGTTCCTCTTAGCATTGGCTATTAATATGTTTGGAGACGGATTACGTGATAGTCTTGATCCAAAATTAAGAGGTAAAATGTAATACTAATATATAGTTATTTACCTATATTAGCTTCCATTACCCTCATAGTATTTAAGCCGAGTATTTTTTGTATATCCCCATCAGCATAACCTCTACGCATTAATTCTTCAGTAATGCTAGGAAATTTGGTACAATCCTCAAGGCCTACAGGCCCATTAGCAATACCATCAAAATCTGAACCCAGGCCAACGTGATCAATACCTGCAACTTTAACCATATGATCTATATGATCTACAGTATCTGAAAGTGTAGCTTGTTCTAAATCACTAATGATTACTCTGTATTTTTTTTGTATTTTGATACTTTCTTGTTTTATATATTCATGTGATTTATCAAAATGTCCGCTTGGTGATCTTCTTCCCATTCTTTCAAGATCTTCTGTTTCTTCCCACATCTGATTTCTGAGGTTTTCGGATTCCACACGCAATCTTTCACTTACAAATGGAGGGCAGAAATTAACACATACTACGCCACCATTTGTAGCAACAGCTTTAAGCATGTCATCTTTCATATTACGAGGATGTTTACATATCTCCCAGGATGATGAATGTGATGCCATCAATGGTTTGTTTACCACTTCTATAGTATCCCAGAATGTTTTATCTGATACATGGGATACATCTACCACCATTCCAAGTTTATTCATCTCTTTTACAACTTCAACACCAAAAAGACTTAAACCATTATTTTTGGCAGCATCAGTTGAGCTGTCAGCCCAGTTGTTTGTATTGAAATGAGTTAGAGTAATATACCTTACTCCAAGATCCCAGTATTGTCTTAATATCGCTAAATTATCATTTATTGCATGACCACCTTCAATGCAGGGAACTACAGCATGTTTTCCTTGTTTAACCATATTTCTGCAATCTTCAGCTGTCAGAGCAAGACCAATCTGCTCAGGATGCATTTTTTCAAATCTTTTAAGTGCATCAATAAGTACAAGTGATCTGTCTACAGTTTCTTTTTTAGCGATATATCCTGAATAAACAAAACATGACCACCACTGTACTCCTAATCCACCTTCAAATATTCTTGGCAAATCTAAATGACCATCTTCTAATCGTTTAGATAAATCAACCCCCTGGTCTTCAATAGGATAATGTTCTCTTGCTTTATCCGGATCATCAAACAATCTGGCACCTTTTTCTCTGGGAGGATCAACCATTCTGCTGATAGTATCCGCATGAGTATCAACTACTATTGAATTAAAGTGTAATTTTCTTGCTTTATCTTGAAGATTTTGCTCCTGTTTATTAGCCATGATATCTTCCTGTAATATATTGAAATAATTAGTAATATAAAGAGATAAAATCTGTATTACAATAACTAATAGTTAAAGTAAGTGCTTATTTTTGTTATAATAGCTTTTACTAAATAGAATGTCATTAAATTAATGATTTCATTTATATAGGAGATTAGTATGTTTACGGGAAATATAAAGTATATTAAGTACATTTTTTCATTTTTAATCGTATTTTTCCTTTTATCTATAGCTTGTACTGCAGAAGGCCAAGGTGTAGGAAGAGCGCATCAGTCAACAGAATTTAGAGGGGAACAAATTCGTTCGGCCAGCTTAGATACTAAAAATTCTATGATACAAACTGCAATTTTTCAATATATAGGGAAATTCGGATATGAAAAAAATATTAAGGATGTTAATGGAAGAATACAATTTTCTGATCCTGCTGATATAGTTCGAAGATTTACTGTTACTGAAGAAGATATAGATAAATCTTTAGAGAGGGGCGATGCTGGCATGGGTTCAAGTAATTCGAGAATCCATGTAGTTTTTGCATGGGAAGGAGAAATAGATTTACCTGCTAATGCTAAATTAGGAGCAGCTGATTCCACAATAGTTATTTCTGATGATATTGTAAGAGATCATCCAGAACTTGCTGTAGTATTAAATAAATGGGATTTTTCAAAGGCTCCTTTGGAGAAACTTGAACAGAAAGCAAGGCAATTTAGGGAAGCCGCAGATAGATGGATTGCTTATAATGAAGTTGCTATTTATTTTCTTTTGAGAAATGAAAATGTATGGTCACCATGGGTTTCTGTGGATGCTAAAGCTAAAATAGATGTAGAATTAGCCAGAGAACAGGGCTTAGCTGCACAGCAAAAAGATTAAGGTATTTAATAATAGATATATCTATTTATAAAATTGTATTGGGAGCCATTCAGGGGATTACTGAATGGCTCCCAATTAGTTCTCAGGCCTTAGTATTAGTTACAAATGGTATTTTTGATCCGGATACATCTTTTGGTAATTTGGTTTATTTTGCACTAACCTTACATTTGGGTACCTGTCTATCTTCTTTAATTTATTATAGATCCAGAATATTTAAAATTTTTAAAAATGCTTTTGTTTCAAAATCAAAAAGTTATCACGAACTTGTATTTTATATAATTACTACAATTTCAAGTTTTATATCTGCTTTACCAATATTTATATTTATAATATTTGTTGATGAAATATCTGAGATAGTAGGGGTAATTGGAATGATTGTATTAGGACTGATTTATTTAATCGGAGGTATTTTTCAGTATTTTGGTACAAAAAGATTAAATATAAATAAAGATATCTCAAAAGCTACTAATAAAGACGGTATTATTATTGGTTTAATTCAGGGATTTTCAATTATTCCCGGAATGAGCAGGTCCGGCTTAACTATTACATCCTTACTTTTAAGAGGTTTTAATAAAACAGAATCTTTAAATATAAGTTTTCTTTTGGGTATACCAGTTACATTAGTTGCCGGAGTTACAGGGCTGATTTATTTAACTGAGATATTATTTATAGATATATTGGCAATTATAATATCTTTTTTAATAGGATATCTTTCTATTAAATTTTTTATAACTATGGCAAATAAAATAGAATTTTATAGTTTTGTTATCTTTTTAGGTTTAATGGTACTTGTATCATCAGGTATATATTTATTGATTGCTTAAGAATTAAAATCAGTTATCATGACCCCCGGTGTTTTCCCAGTGTATTCCTCATCTTTAATTACTATTTCACCATTTACTATTACATGAGAGATCCCTTTTGGATATTGATGTGGATCAGTGAATGTTGCTGTTTCTTTTACATTTGGAAGATCCATAATAACTATATCTGCAGCATATCCAGGCGTAAGGCGTCCTCTGTTTGTAAGGCCTAGCCTTTGAGCTGGTAAAGAAGTCATTTTTCTAACTGCTTCCTGTATAGACACGAGTTTTTTTTCATTAACATATTTTTGTATAAACCTTGGATTTGTACCATAGCTCCTTGGATGAGGTTTACCAACTGATAAAACCCCTTTATTGGAAAGTGAAGATCCGTCAGAAGCAACTGCTACAAGAGGATGAGCAGCAAATGTTTCAACATCTTCTTCAGTCATTCCATAACTAATTACGCTTGCTTCGCCTTCCTGGTATATTCTAAGCGCAGCTTCTGCAGGAGTAGTTCCCATAGATTCTGCTATCTCTTCAAGGTTTTTACCTTCAAGTGATTCGTCAGGGACATATCTTGCTATAATTGTTCCATTTGCCCCTCTTCCCTGATTAAACGTTTGATTCATTTCATCAATTATTCTTCCTCTGTCATCTTCATCAGCCATATAGTTTAAAGTTGCTTCCCTGCCACCTGAAAGTGCCCATCTTGGGAATAATGCTCCAGTAATACCAGTACTTGATGCAGGGTAAGGATATTGATCACCGGCTACATCAACTCCTTCTTTAACAGTCTGCTCTAGTAATTCTAAATACTCTCCTGCTTTGCCCCATACACGTGGTGACGCGCATTTGAGATGAGATATCTGAACTCTGCAATCAGCTCTTCTTCCAATTTCTATAGCTTCATTAATTGATACAAATAGTCCTACAGTTCTGCTCCCTTCATCTCTTTGGTGAGTTGAATAAAGTTTGTTTCTTTTACCAGCTTCCTCAGCAATTGCTATCACTTCATCTGTTCTTGCATAATATCCCGGTGCATAAAATAATCCGGTTGAAAAACCTAAAGCCCCAGCGTCCAAGGATTCCCCTGCAAGTTTTTTCATTTCTGCAAGTTCCTGGGCTGTTGGTGGTCTGTCATCAAGTCCTACAACTGCTGACCGTAAAGTACCATGACCAACCTGAAAAGCTATATTTAAAGTAGCTCCTGATTTTCTTGAAGCTTCAATATATCCGGCATAATCTGTCCAGTTCACATCTATATCTTTTGCATAGACAGAAGTTCTTTGTTTAAATAAATTTAATGATTCGCCAATTAACGGAGCGCAGGTACTTGATCCACAATTACCAATCAATTCTAAAGTTACCCCTTGTCTTACTTTACTTTGTGCTGTTGGTTCAAGTAGAAATGATGCATCACTATGCGTGTGTAAATCAATAAAACCTGGAGTTACTATTTTTCCATTTGCATTTATTGAGATTTTGGCTTCAAGTGTTTCTTTATGAGTGATAGCTACTATTTTTCCATTTTTAACATAAAGATTTCCCTGATAAGTATCATTTCCTAATCCGTCTATTATTGATGCATTTTTTATTTCTAAATCATTCATTTTTTTCTCCAAATTTATAATATAGGTTTTTTATTATGCCATGGGTTTGCAATTTCAAATGCTCTTGATGCTTGTAACACACCAACCTCATCTTCTTTGGCTCCTGCTATCTGCAATGAAATAGGCAGTCCTTTAGTTGAGAATCCACATGGTAAAGTTGCAGCCGGATTCCCTGCCCAGTTAAAAATTGCTGTAAACTGAGCTAATAAACCAGCTCCGTTTTTATGAGAAGGATTATCGTCCCCATAGGATGGCCACATAGATCTGAAACCAAAATCAAACTGTTCTACCCCATCAACTTCCTGAGGAGGATTTCCACATTCATGGGCTGGGATAGCCATAGTAGGAGTAGCCAGAAAGTCATATTGTTCAAATAGTGATTCCATATAATTTCTAAACTTATATAGCTCTGATATTGCATTCATATAAATTGGTCCTTCCCAGTTTTTTACTATTTCAAGTAATTTTCTAGTGTAATTCATTAGTTTTTCAGGATTCTCTTCGAGTAAATGTCCATTTTTATTGTACCCAAGAGCACCTAAGATGGGTCCTATAGTCTTAGCTAATTCTCTAATATTATATTTAAATTCAAAAGGTTCGATAATTGCTCCAAGGTCTTCAAAGATTTTAATTGCATCTTCTGTTGCAGATTTAACTTCTGGATCAACATTAATTGACCCCAGGTCAACAGACCAACCGATTTTCTTACCTTTAATCCCATTTTCTATATCTTTCAAAAAATCTGGTGATGCTGTCTGAATAGCTGTTGATTCTGATTCAGGATGAGGCCCAGACATAACCTGTAACATGATGGCGCTATCTTTCACATACCAGCTCATAGGTCCCATACATGAAAAGTTAACCGGATTCCAGCTTTGTAAACCTGCATGTTTTCTTGGAATTCTCCCCTGTGTGCCTTTTATTCCATAAATACCACATAATCCTGAAGGAATTCTTATAGAACCTCCGCCGTCTGAACCTTGTGCTAGAGGATGTATGCCTGATGCAACTGCTGCTCCGGCTCCGCCGCTTGAGCCTCCAGAAGTACAAGTTAAATCCCAGGGATTTCTGCAATCATCACCAAGTCTGTTATCAGTAGTAGCACATAATCCAAATTCAGGGGTGTTTGTTTTTCCAAGTATTATGCCACCAGCTTCTTTTATTCTCTGAACTCCCAGCTGATCATAATCGGCAATATTGTCCTTATAAAACAACGAGCCATTTGTTTGAGGCATGCCTTTGACTGCTTCCAGGTCTTTTATTGAAGTTGGGATACCTCCAAGAGCCCCGGTATCTTCTCCTTTTGCTATTTTTTTATCTATATTTTTTGCATCTTCAATAGCTGTATCAGTAGAAACATATAAGAAAGCATTAGTTTTATTATTTGTTTCTTTTATTCTTTCTAAAGAAAATTGAGTTAATTCCAAGGCTGATATTTCTTTATTAGATAGTAATTTTTTTATTTCAGTTACAGAACTATATAATATATTACTATATGACATAATTTAATCTCTCTTTTTCACTTTATAAAAAACAATAACATATTTTAATTTTTCTTGTCTGTATTAGATTTAGTAAAGATCAAAATTGTTGCAATGAATAGAATTGATAATATTATACTCAAATTTAAGAGCCCTATGATTTGAAATACTTTTTTATATGAAAATATATTAATAAGAATTCCAATAACAATTGGACCAAAAACTTTCCCAAAATTTCTTAAAGAACCAATTATTCCCATAACTGTTCCAATATTATTTACATTTGTATGTAATGATACAAGGGCTATAGCGGATGGGAGTACAGTAGCCTCAGAAATTCCAATAAAAATTGCAGGTATAAATAATGTAGAAGTGTTTAATGTATATGATACAAAAAACATAGATATACTAAGCAAAATAAGGCCAAAAATTATATTAGGATAATATCCTAATTTATCCCCGGAAATACCTCCTAATGGTCTTAGCAAGATATGAATGATTTCAGAAGTTGTTAAAAAAGATCCTGCTATTAGAGTATTGTATCCTGAGGTGACTAAATATAAAGGTATAAAGACTTTCATTGAATAAAATACTGCGTAAAAAGACCATTCTATTAGTCCTACAATCCATATTTGACGTAATTTTGTCAATTGTATAATTTTGTTAATAAATATAGTAAATTCTTTTTTTAAATTTGTATTTTTATTATTATTCGGCAAATTATAAGAACGATCTGTTAAGATTGGAATAAATGCTAAAAAGCTAATTAATCCCGTTATTATAAATAATGTTTTGGGTTGAAAATAAAAAAGTATTACACCTCCTGTTACCGGACCTAACAAATAACCAATAGTTCTGGCAGTTCCAAACCATCCAATATAAGAAGCTCTATTATTCACGTATATACTAGTAATTACTGCTAAAGTAATTGGCCCGTATATAGCTGTAGATAGTCCATGAAATAATCTTATAATTATTAATTGATAAGGTTCATAAATAATAAGGTATAAAATTGGTGTTACTGAAAATATAATATTAGCAATTATTAGTAATTGTCTTTTACTGAATTTATCTCCTAAGCCTCCAATAATTGGTTTTAAAAATATTCCTGTTATTGTTGAAATTGAACTTATAGTTCCTATTAAAGCAGCATTTGCTCCCAATCCTTTTGCAAAAAATGGCAATGCAAACTTTCCAGTCATATAAGCTGATCTATTTATTAGTTCAGCTGACCATAAATTTATTAATGTTTTATTATTAGCTTGTAAGATTTTTTTTAAATTATACATAACTTTTGTTATGAAATTTATGATATAGGAAAATGTAATTTTTCATTATTAATACTTTAATTACCTGTTTATTCGTATTTACAGACTTGACACATTCTACTCTATAAGAGAAAATGAATCACCTTCTTTATTTATGAAAGGAGGATTTATTAAGGTAATTTTTTAGATAACTTAGTAAAAATGGAGGTGACTAAATTGTATATAATTAAATGGTTACCGGTTTTAGCTGTCTTTTCGATAATGATGGTTGTTGCTTGTTCTTCGGATGAAGCTGCAGCACCAGCACCAGCACCAGCTGCTGTTGCTGCTCCTGCACCAGCACCAGCACCAGCACCCGCAGCATCGAAAGCACCAGTACAAGCAAGTTCAAGTGGACAAGCTTCAGCACCAGCTGCTGATCCTTCGAAAGCTGTTGCAGGTGGTAGTGGTGATAGTGAGCCAAAATTCGGTGGTAAATTACGATATGTAGTTCAGGGTAGTATAAAGTATGTAGATACTATGGCTACCGGTGCTATTGTTACAGGTACTGTTGGCAGGCATGCTTACGATCAGTTATTCTGGAGAGATAAAGATTATAATATCTATGGCCAGATGGTAAGTGATTGGAACATGACTCCAGATGGTCTGACTTATACTATGACACTTCGTGATGGTCAAACATTCCATAATGGTGATGCTTTGACAGCAGAAGATGTTATGGAATCTCATAGTCGTTTTGCAAGAGTTGATCCTTTGGGTCGACAATTGTTAGCGATTTCACCTGGTAATGAAGGTAAAGCTTCTAAGGACTCAAGTTTAAGTCAAACTGCTAGTGGTAATACTATTACTATGAAGTTTGCTAAACCTACTAGTATGGTTTTAGAATTCTTAGCTCAGCTTGATCCTAGACAGCCTTCTATTATGCATAAGGATATTTGGTCCATAAAACCTGGCGCACCTGTAAAAGCTGTTATAGGTACAGGAGCTTATAAAATGGATCTATGGATTCAAGGTGAAAAATTAGAATTTTCCAAATTTGATGGATACGTGCCTAATAAAGGTGAAGAATGGGATTTCACTAAAGGTGAAATTACTCAGTATTTAGATGGTTTCGTAGCATTAGATATTCCGGATCATTCAACAAGAATTGCTGCTTTACAGACAAATGAAGTAGATGTTCTTGATGACTTTTCTATTGACTTGGCTTCAAACTTAGATGGAGTTGATGGTGTTACATGGGCATCAATTAGAGATGGTAACATGGGAGTATTTGCGTTTAATATGAACCATGGTCCATTTGATATGTCCCCAGCTGGTAGGTTAGCTAGAAGAGCTATTGCCGCTGCTGCACCAAATGCTAAAGTTATGATGGCTGCTGTCGGTGGAGATGATAAATGGACAGAATGTTACATGGCTATTCACTGTGGAACTCCTTGGAAATCTTCTATCACTGATTTAATACAAAAAGAAGGTATTAAAACTAAGGGTGGAAACATGAAATTAGGAAAATCAATATTGGCTGAAGCAGAAGTATTACAGCCTGGTATTTCTGAAATGCAACTTAGAATCATAGCTGCTAACGATATGCCATTTATGCCAGAGGCAGGATTGGTTATGTGGGAAGCTTTGAGAAACTTAGGTTTCGTGAATACAGAATTAGTATCATTGGACTGGGGTAGCAGGGTTGCTATAACTGGTGGTGAAGGACCTTGGGAAGCAGCGACTTCCTGGTCAAACTTTGCTAACGGTCTTAACCCATTAGCTCCTCATATGTTCGCTGGAAAATCATCTAGTGGATATTTGGATCCAAGAATTGATGCGGTTAGAGATCAATTCTTAGTTGAAACAGATTCTAAGAAAGCACAGGCTCAGTTTGATGAGATGAATGCATTATTTTATGATAATCCTCCATCTCTTAACTTCTTTCAATTCCAGCCACCACGAGCTATTAGGGACAACGTTAAAGGCTATTGCTTAAATTGTTTGTTCCCAATACTTCATAATGTTTGGTTGGACTAACTAATTAGAAAAGATACTTATCTTGTGTAATTAGATTTATACAAAGAGGAACCAGGCCAAGGCCTGGTTCCTCTTTGAAGTTACTCTTACATTGATTTAATTATTCATAATTAAATCATATTAATTTTATTTATCAATTTTCATCTTTAAATACAACAGAGGTATAAAAATATGGGTAAATATATAGCAAGAAGAACTCTGTTGGTCATCCCTGTTTTATTTATTGTTTCAATTATCACGTTTTCTATTATGCAACTTGCCCCCGGTGATCCTGCTGCCATTGTATTAGGTGGGGATTATATTATGTATGCAACTGCTGAAGAGATAGAAGAAATAAGAGAAAATATGGGAATTAATAGACCACCTATAGAACAATATTTGAGTTGGCTAGGTGGTTTTTTTGTAGGAGAACTAGGCAAATCTTTGTTTACAACTGAATCAGTTTCACTTCTTGTAAGTCAAAAAATTGAAGCAACTATTTCCACAGTTCTTTCAGGTATTACTATAGCTTTAGTTTTTGGCGTACCAATGGGAGTACTTGCAGGATGGAAAATGAATACATGGATTGATAGATCCGTTATGGTTTTTGCTGTACTTGGATTCGCCATTCCAGGGTTTTGGCTTGCATTTAATTTAATTTTTGTATTTTCTTTAAAATTAGGATGGTTTCCTGTTTTTGGATTTCGAAGCTTGATTACAGATGGCCCTATAGAATTTTTAAGATATATTACTCTCCCAGGTATAACTTTAGGAGTTGCTTTTATGGCTTTAATTGCCAGAATGACTAGATCTAGTTTAGTTGAAGTATTAAGTGAAGATTATATTAGGACCGCAAGAGCCAAAGGATTGAGTGAAAGAATAGTTCTTATAAGACATGCTTTAAGAGCTGCCTCAATGCCTGTGGTTACAGTTATAGGATTGGTTTTTGCTGCTGCTGTTACTGGGACAGTTATTACAGAGACAGTTTTTGCCATACCAGGGATGGGTAGAATGTTTGTTAAAGCAGTAGGAGATAGAGATTTCCCTGTTATTCAAGGGCTCATGATGATATTTGCTACATCTTACGTTTTTGTTAATTTATTAGTTGATATTTTGTATGCATATTTAGATCCGAGGGTGAGGTATTCATGACTACTACCAGTAGAGGGTATAATCCAAATGAAGTAAGACAGGCTAAAGGTGTAGGTTCTAGGATTTATATTCAATTTACCCGTATGTTAAAAAAGAACCCTAATATGATAATTGGATTAGTTATATTAATATTATTTACTACATTGACTATATTTGCTGAATTCTTAGTGAAATATGATCCTACAGCTATTGATCCTACTCATAGATTTATGTCCCCAGGTGCTACACATTGGTTTGGAGCAGATGTAGTAGGAAGAGATGTGTATGCCAGGGTCATTTACGGAGGAAGAGTATCCTTGTTAGTTGGTTTTATGGTTGCTACTTTTGTTACAGTAGCGGGATTATTTATTGGTTTAGTTTCAGGATATACTCCTAAATTAGACATAGTAATTCAAAGAATAATGGATGCGATTATGTCATTTCCAACATTATTATTAGCGTTAGCTCTTATAGCTATGTTAGGTGGCAGCGTTTGGAATGTAATTGCTGTGATAACAATAGTTGATACACCAAGAATGGTTAGAATAGTAAGATCAGCTGTATTATCTGTAAGAGAGCAACAATATGTTGATGCAGCAAGGGGAATTGGAGCTCCTGTATCAAGGATATTATTTGTTCATATAGCTCCTAATACAATGGCCCCTGTTATTGTTCAGGCAACATATTTCTTTGCAGCGGCTATATTAACAGAAGCTTCTTTGAGCTTTCTTGGATTAGGTATACCCCCTGAAGATCCAAGTTGGGGTAATATTCTATCTTTAGGTAGAAAATATTTGCAACAGGCATTTTGGATAGCATTTTTCCCGGGATTAGTTCTAACTATTAACGTGCTAGCTATGAATTTGGTTGGTGATGGCTTAAGAGATGCGTTAGATCCCAAACTTTCAAGAAGCGTGTAAAATCTAAATCTAATGATATTTCTTATGTCGAATTTTGGAACGATTGCAAGAATATTAAGTGGTATTGGCCTTTCAGTGTTTTTTGGTATATTTGCTTTTTTTGCAGTGCAATCTATTTTTGTATTAACTGGCGGATCATGGGGTTACTGGCCTAAGCCAATAGTTATTTTTGCATGGTTTTATTTCCCAGGATTAATTGCTTCGATCGGATCTTTTTTACCAATTTGGATATATAGTGAGTATCCAAATTGGTATAAGGCTTTAGCAATTTTAATAGTAATTATACTCGTGATTCTTGTATGTTATTTTACATTTAATTATACTCTTAATACATATAAAGATTTGGACTATTGGTTACGGTATGGGATGATTAAGGATATGGCAAATACTGTTGTATGGATGGCTATAATTTCTTCTAATATTGTTTCGCTTTTTTTGTTAGGAGTAATATTTTTATATCAAAATAATTTTAATAAAAGTTATTAATTTTCTTATATTCATTTGTGTTTAGTTTGTCATAGGCATATGAATGTCCTTTTTCTTTAAACAATTCTATTTGTTTTTGTCTTTCTCTTGATTTATGCTTTTGATCTTTTGATCTTTTATTAAAGCAATTGGTGCATGATACTCCTATTTCATATTTTTCAGATTTTTTATCATTGTTTGAGATAGGATTTTTGCACCCTTTACATAATTCATATGAACCTGTAGATAAATCGTGCCTTACAGATACTCTGTTATCAAAAACAAAACATTCATCCTCCCATAGAGTATTTTTCTGATCCACTTCTTCAAGGTATTTCAAAATACCTCCTTCTAATTGATATATATTTTTAAAACCTTCTTGCAACATATATGCTGATGCCTTTTCGCATCTAATACCTCCAGTACAATACATTGCAATATTTTGGTCCTTATTTTTAGATAATTCTGATTTTATAAAATTATTGAATTCTATAAAATTGTGTGTTTTTGGATCTGTTGAATTTTTGAATCTACCAATTTTAGTCTCATATTTATTTCTAACATCAATTACCAAAACTGAATCATTCTTAATAAAATTGTTCCAATCTTTAGGTTTTACAAATTCCCCAGTTTTACCAGGATTTTTTACTTTATTTGCAAATGGAACGATTTCTTCTTTTAATTTAATTTTTAGTTTGTAAAATGGCATTATTTTGGTATAGGAATATTTCATTTCAGTATTATTGAAATTTAATTTATTTAATAATACAGAAAATTCGTTAATGGAATCATTTAATCCTGCAACGTTTCCATTTATTCCTTCAGGGGAAAGAATTACTGTGCCTTTAATATTTTTTTCATTACAAAAATTATTAAATTGTTTTTTATATTTTATGAATTTAGATTTAATTCTTTTAAATTCATAAAATGCAATAACAGTAAAATGATCTGAATTCATATTTGTTTATATTAGTTCTTTACCATCTTCTTTAACAATATCCCCTCGTAGCATTACTGTACTTATATTATGTAGTGCTTTAATATCGTCATTTGGATTACCATCAACAACTATAATATCAGCTGATTTTCCTTTATCTATGGTACCTGTTTCGTTATCTACATCTAAGCATTCAGCCGAGGTTTTAGTACAAGCAACAATTGCTTCCATGTTACCCATGCCAATCACATCTACCATTCTTTCAGGGGTGTAAGCTATGTCACCGAATCTAACATATAACATTCCACTATCAATGCCTGAAACAAATTTTACACCACGTTTCCTCATATCTTGCAATATACTAGCTCTTTCACCAGGATCTCTGAACATCCGTGCCTGTTCTGCATCAAAATCAGGATCTCTAAATGTTCTCATATATCCGGTTGCAACTGTAGCATCTACATAAATTCCTTTTTCAGCAATTTGATCAGCCACATCTTCTTTATAATCAAACATTTTATCTGGGTCTTCAGCAAGCCAGGTACAGTGTATTATATTATGCATTCCTGCTTTTACGCAGTTTACAACACCGACAGTTCCATGAGCATGTGAACATACTCTTCCTCCAAGTCTAATTGCATCATCAACAACAGCTTTTAATGTTTCTGCAGGGAATTGAGCAGCTCTCATGTTAGATCGAGGAGTAAAACCACCTCCCGTAGACATGATTTTTATCCATTCTGCTCCTAGTTTCATATTTGCCCTTGCTGCAGTTACTGCTTCATCTAATGTATCAGCTTCAGTTCCAAAATAATTACAATGCCCGGCTGTGGTTGTAACTACCTGCCCGGCTAAGAGCATTCTTGGTCCAGGAATAATTCCTGCATTGACTGCATCTCTAATAGGAAAGGCGATATGATTTTTACTTCCAATGTCTCTCATTGTAGTAACACCACTCATTAGGGTTTTTCTTACAGCATCAGTAGCTCTTATAGCTAAAATTGTATCTGAGTCATTTAATGCAGCTTCGTAATTTCCAGGTTCAGGGCTTACATGCATATGTGTATGAACTTCAATTAAGCCAGGCATTATTGTTGCATCAGGATAGTCAAGTATTTCATACCCTTCTTTGGGTAAATTATTAGCATCTGTTATATCTTTTATTTTTCCATTTTCTATAATGACAGCAGAATTTTCTTTTGGCTTATTGCCATTTCCGTCAATTAGATATTTGCCTTTAATAATCTTATTCATAATACCTCCTATAATATTACAGAGATTATAACATTAATTCTTTGTAGTAAGTAAATTTATTTTATCCTTATTTTTAAGATAGATTTATAAATTTTTGCAATTTATAATAATTCAGCAGTTATATTCTATTCATGGGATTTTCTTGAATATAAATGAAATAAATGAGCTTGCGAAAAACATTCGAATTGACATATTAACTATGACTAGTAATGCAAATAGTGGTCATCCAGGAGGATCTTTATCTTCTGCTGATATATTAGCTGTGTTGTATGGGAATATATTGAAATATGATTCCAAAAATCCTAAATGGGAGGATAGAGATCGTTTTATACTAAGTAAGGCTCATGCATGCCCAGTTTTATATGCAGCTTTAGCTGAAAATGGATATTTTGACACATCAGAATTGCTAACTTTCAGAAAATTAAATTCTCGTTTGCAAGGACATTCACATATTAAAACACCCGGTGTTGAAATGTCGGGTGGCTCATTAGGTCAAGGATTATCTTTTGGTGTTGGTGTTGCTTTATCTGCAAAATTAGATGAAAAAAATTATAAAACTTATGTATTGTTAGGTGATGGCGAATTAAATGAAGGCCAAAATTGGGAAGCAATTATGACTGCTAAAAAATATGAATTAGGGAATTTGGTTGCAATTGTTGATAAAAATGGCATACAAAATGATAGATTTACTCATGAGGTAATGGATTTGAATCCATTACCTGAAAAATGGAAATCATTTGGATGGGAATGTTTTGAGGTTGACGGTCATGATACAGAATCACTTATCCAGGTATTTCAATCTGTAAATTTTGAAAATCCCATACCAAAAGTAATTATAGCTGATACTATCAAAGGTAAAGGGGTAAGTTTTATGGAAAACAATCCTGATTTTCATGGAAAGGCAGCAAATCCTGAACAGTTAAAACAAGCAATTGCTGAAATTAATAATCAATAAATGGTATAAAAAATGGATACTGCTTCAACGCGTGAATATGCTGGAAAAAAAATATTAGAATTAGGTGCTACTAATCCTGATTTATGTGTTGTTGGTGCTGATTTAAATAAATCGACATTTACAAATTTGTTTGCAGAAAAATATCCTGATAGATTTTTTGATGTAGGAATTGCTGAACAAAATATGGTTAATATTGCTGCAGGATTAGCAGCTTCTGGTAAAATTCCTATTGTAAGTACGTTTGCTGTTTTTGGATCTACTAGACCCATGGATCAGCTAAGGGTTGGTGTAGCTCAATCGAATTTGAATGTAAAAGTTATATTGACTCATGCAGGCCTTATTACAGGAGAGGATGGTATTTCTGCTCAAAGTTTAGAAGATATTTCTTTATTTTTATCTCTTCATTCTTTTTCTGTTTTAGTTCCTTCAGATGCTTATGAAGCACAAGCTGCAGTTGAACTTGCTGTTAATACACCTGGCCCTTTTTATATCAGACTTTCACGTCCTGAAACACCTGTTTTGAATCATGAAAATATTCAACTACAACAGGGTGGTTCTAATGTTATGGTAAACGGATCAAATATTTCAATACTTGCATGTGGATATATGGTTTATCATGCAATAGAGGCAGCTAAAATATTAAAAGAACAACATGATATTAGTGCCAGAGTCGTTAATATATATTCTTTAAACCCAATAGATAAATCAATTATAATTAAGTGTGCCAAGGAATCTCAATTTATTTTAACTGTAGAAGAACATTTTAAGTATGGGGGGTTACATAGTTTGATATCCCAAATTGTTGCACAAAATAATCCTGTTAAGGTATTGAGTGTTTCAATGAATACTTATGCTGAGTCAGGTACTTCAGATGAACTTATTAATAAATATGGATTAAATTTCAATAGTATTGTAGAAAAAGTGTTGGCTAATTTAAGTTGATAATATATAACTTAAATTAGCCAACACTTTTAGTTCTCTGCCATATGATTAGGTTATTTGCTATTATTATTGGAATCTGTTTTGAAGATGTTTAATGGGAATTTTCTTATTAACTTCATTGCAATCATTATCAAGACATTCTTTTAGAACAACTGTAACTTTAGGTGTGTAATCTTCGATAATAAATGTGAATTCTAGGCCTTTTCCAGTTTTACCACTTTCTACATTGATCCATTCCAATGTTGAGTTTTCAATTGTTTGATGTGTTGCACAGGTTATAGTTAGTACTTGGGAATCTAATACACATCTAACTTCAAGTTTTTCACGTAAAGTGGTTAGCATGGAATTATCAGAATCAGGGGTGGATGCAGCTGGAGCTGGTGTAAGGTTATTTTTTTCTATAGTATTTACATCATTATTAGAACTACATCCAATAATAAAAAATATTATAGTTAATGTTAAAAATATTTTCATTTGCGTATTTTACTTTATAATTAATATTTTATTATACTGTTTTTATCAAAATACTGTAAATAAAATTATATATAAAAAATGTGTAAAGTTTAGTGTTGGTTAATTTAAGTTAGCAATATATAACTAAACTTTTTTTAATTTTGAATCTGCATAAGTTGTGCAGCATTTGCAGTCTGCTACCATATGGCTAGGTTTCATTTCTTTTAGGCTTGGGGGAGTTTTAGAACAAGTACATTTGCTTTGATTTAAACATCTTGGTTGAAAAACACATCCTGGTGGCGGATTTAAAGGACTGGGTACATCCCCTTCTAAAATTATTTCATCATCTCTTACTATATCTGGATGAGATGGTAATGCTGCCGACATTAAAGCTTTGGTGTAATTATGTAATGGGTCATTAAATAGGTCAGAAGCGTTAGCTTCTTCCATTAAATTCCCTAGATACATTACTCCCATTTTATCGCACATATATCTTACGGTTGCTAAGTGGTGAGCTATTAGTAAATAACTTAAGTTATATTCTTTTTGTAAATCAACTAATAGGTTCATTATTTGTGCTCTTATAGATACATCTAATGCTGAAACAGGCTCATCTAATACAATTAATTTTGGATTTAAAGATAATGCTCTTGCTACACCTAATCTTTGTCTTTGTCCTCCACTAAATTCGTGAGGATAGAGATTTGACTGATAAGCCTGCAAGCCAACTTCAACTAATAATTCATCTAC
>Ga0310123_10001141_pt1 | contig 22623 bp, 16 predicted proteins | sample CB6_AW_1057_MG_FD_203505 | JGI IMG/M metagenome (GOLD analysis project Ga0310123, IMG submission 203505) | Marine microbial communities from Western Arctic Ocean, Canada - CB6_AW_1057 | ecosystem: Environmental > Aquatic > Marine > Oceanic | place: Canada: Western Arctic Ocean | collected... | reverse complement strand
TCGACCTTCCCCTTGGCCTTCTCCTCGACCTTCCCCTTGGCCTTCTCCTTGGCCTTCTCCTTGGACTTCTCCACAACCTTCTTCGCTGCCTCCTTCGCTGCCTCCTTCGCTGCTGCCGCAGAGGCCTCAATCTTTCGCTTGGCCGCCAGCACCTCAGCCTTCTTAGCCTTCTCGGCCTCCCGATCGACCTCACCTAGGGCAAGGGTAGGGTCACCGCCTTTGCGTGCCTTGGCGATCAGAGAACGCACGGTCTGTGACGGAAGCGCACCCTGAGACATCCAGTAATCGACCCGCTCTAGATCGATAACTAAGCGGGACGGTATCGTGAGAGGCTTGTAGTACCCAAGGCTCTCAATGAATCGCCCATCTCGTGGGCTAGTCTTTTCGGCCACCACTATTCGGTAATGCGGCTTCTTCTTCCGGCCCATACGCCGGAGGCGGATGCTAACGGCCATATCTCTCTTCTCGCTCTCTGTTACTGTGACACCCGCAAGACAGCGGGCAATTATGTGGACTTCCGACAATTAGCTGGAGGCTACGGGAAAGACTCAGTTCGGGATCATGCCCGACATCCCCCCCATTCTCTTCAGCTGCTTCATCATCTTGTTCATTTCCTTGAACTGCTTCATCAGTCGGTTGACCTCGGAGACCGACCGCCCACTCCCTTTAGCAATCCGAGACCGGCGCGAGCCATTCAGCAACTCAGGGTGCTGCCTCTCCTCAGGCGTCATAGACAAGATGATTGCCTCCACGTGCTTCATTCTCTTCGGATCCATCGCGGCTGTGGGAAGCCGCCGATTCATCCCCGGGATTAGTTTCACAAGTTGTTCGATAGGACCCATCCGCTGCACTTGCTTCAATGCGGTCAAGAAGTCCTCAAGAGTGAACTTTCCCTCCCCCACCTTCTTCTCAAGCCTCTCAGACTCCCCCTGATCAGCCACCAGCTGTGCCCGTTCCACGAGCCCGACCACATCGCCTTGCTGGAGGATTCGACCCGCAAGCCTTTTGGGATCGATCCAATCCAGGTCATCTAGTCCCTCGCCAACCCCGACGAACTTTATGGGTCTGCCGACAACCCTCCGCATCGAGAGGGCCGCTCCCCCCCGAGCATCCCCATCCATTTTGGTGAGGATGATACCGGTAATGTCAAGGGCTTCGTTGAAGCCCTCCGCGATCCGGACCGCCTCCTGACCCATCATGGCGTCGGCCACAAAAAAGATCTCGTGAGGTGAAAGCTCAGACTTGATCCGCCGCAACTCCTCCATCATCGGTTCATCGATCTGGAGCCGCCCTGCGGTATCGACTATCAAGACCGTCTTTCCACTGCTCCTCGCCCTCCGAAATGCCTCGCCGGCCACCCCCACTGGATCCCCACCAGGAGCACCGGCATGCACTTCGACTTCAATCCGTCGCGCCAAAGTTTGCAGCTGATCCACGGCCGCCGGGCGCTGCAGATCGCAGGCCGCCAACATCGGATCTCGCCCCTCACGCCGAAAACGATGCGCCAGCTTCGCAGCAGTCGTCGTCTTCCCCGATCCTTGCAGCCCGACCACAAGTATGATGGTCGGCGGACTAGAAGACCAATCTATCGCCGGCGCCTCATCGCCGAGAAGGGTGGCCAACTCGTCGTAAACGACTTTGACAATCTGCTGGCCCGGCGATACGGACTTCAGGACCGCCACACCTACCGCTCGCTCTTGGACGCGCTCAACGAACTCGCGGGTTACACGATAGTTGACGTCCGCCTCAAGCAATACCCTCCTAACCTCCCTGAGACCGTTGCGGATCATCGGTTCAGTGAGCATCCCCCGCTGTCTGAAACGGCCGAGGACCGAGTCCAGTTTCTGGCTTAGCTCATCGAACATGGACTACCCGCTCGTCCTTCTGAACTTAGACGCCCCTCCCCCATCATGCATCTCACTGGACTGGGCAACTCTAGGATAAAGAGCGCTCCAAAGTAATGGCCCGCCCGAGGGATGTGAAGAAGGGCGCAAGCACCTCTAGCCTGAGTGAATCACCTGGCTCCTTCGGGTGCCGACTGAAACCATCTCGATGGGAGCTCCGACGAGTTCCTCGATGCGATCAAGGTATCTCCGGGCATTCAGGGGAAGATCGTCTAGGCATCGCGCGTCCGATGTTGACTGCTCCCATCCGGGGTGCGTCTCGAGGACCGGCTGTGCCTTGCCCAAATCGTGGGTATCAGCGGGAAAATATTCGGTCTCACCACCAGGCATCCGATATCGGATCCCCAAAGAAATCTCAGGAAGAGTATCCAAGACGTCAATCTTCGTGACCGCCAACCCTGTGAGTCCGTTAACCCGGCTGGCGTGACGGGCCAGGACCGCGTCAAACCACCCACAGCGACGAGGTCTTCCGGTCGTCGCCCCAAATTCGCTTCCGAGTTCTCTCACCTGAGCGTCCATCTCGGGACCGAACTCAGTCGGAAGGGGCCCATTACCCACGCGAGTCGTGTATGCCTTCACCACTCCCAGCACCGAATCGATTCGAGTCGGGCCAATCCCTATTCCGATGGCCGCTCCTGCCGCAGTCGTATTCGACGAAGTAACAAAGGGATAGGTTCCGTGATCGAGATCCAGAGCCGTGCCCTGAGCGCCCTCGAGAAGGATGCGCCGGCTAGCGGAAAGCAACTCGTCGACCTCTCGTCCAACGTCCGTAGCCAGTCTGAGCAAACGATCCCTCAGGGCCAGGGCCCGCCGCATCTGGTCCTTGAGAGTTCCGTCGTCTTCACAGCCCATGGCTTTCAGACGTGCAACTGTTCGCTCTACAGCTACCTGGATCAGCCCGGAGAACCGCTCCGCATCTATGACATCAGCAACGCGAATCCCTCTCCTCCCTACCTTCTCCTCATACGCTGGGCCGATCCCACGTCCCGTCGTACCAATTTTCTCCAGAGCCTGGTCCTCGGAAGCCCGATCGAGCACTCGGTGGCAGGGCAGAAGAAGGTGGGCACGCCAGCTCACACCAATCCTCCCATCCAACTCGATTCCCCGGTCGGCAAGGGCGTCGTACTCCTCGAAGAATTGGATTGGGTCGAGGACCACGCCATTTCCCAAGAGGCATCGCTTTCCTGAATGAAGAATACCCGACGGGATCTGATGGAGCACGAACTCCTGGTCTCCTACGTGTACCGTATGCCCTGCGTTGGCGCCTCCCTGGTATCGAGCCACTACGTCGACATCCTCAGCTAGAACGTCGACGATCTTCCCCTTACCCTCGTCGCCCCACTGGCAACCGACCACCACAACGCACCGGCCCTCTCCAGCTCGCTGGTGCACCTTCGGCTCTCCCCTTTGAATAGTCGGATAGCCTGCGCTATCCAGACACCGATAGATGTGAAAACAGCCCATCCCTGGGGGATGGGCTGTTCGCTACTTGATCCTTAAGGAGAAGCTACCCGCAGCCAGCACCAATGTCAAGAAAACCCGCCGTGCGCAACACTTTTCGGATTTCCTCCAACGTCTGCCCATCGACTGGCCGAAGAGGACTTCTCGGAGGCCCACCATACCCCCCGAGCATATCCAGCGCAGCCTTGATGCCCGCCACTCCGAGCACACCCACGATCTCGTTGTGTAGAGGCGCGACCCGTTCCTGGATCCGAGCGGCCTCAGCAGTTCGCCCACTCTTGTAGTTCATAAAAATATCCGTCACCTCTACCGGCACCAGATTGGCAATACCCAGGATCCCTCCTGCGGCCCCCAGCTCTAGGGACGCATAAAGCTTGGCGCCATTCCCCACGAAGACTTGGAACCCCTCCCCCACCTGAATCAGATGGTCGTTCAGAGCAGTCAGGTCCCCGCGAGAGTCCTTGAGACCAATAACGTTAGGATGCTCCGATAGCTCTGCGACAAGACCGGTCGATAACTCAATCGTGCTACAGCTCAGCGGCACCTGATACAGGATTACCGGAACGGCCGATTCATCAGCCACTGTTCGGTAGTGCTCGCTCAGGTGCTGACGGCTCATCGCTCGGCGGAAGAACGCGGGTGGTTGGACGAGGATCGCGTCAGCGCCAGCCTCGACCGCTTCCGAACTCAATCGAAGTGTCTCCTTGGTCGACTCGGCTCCGGTTCCTGCAATCAGCAGTTGCTCCTCAGCGAGGAGATCTCGCGCAGCTTCCAGCGCTGCCCTCCGCTCCTCTCGCATCAGGAGAACAGACTCTCCGGTGGTGCCGCCTACAACCACACCCCGGAGTGGGGTCGCGAGAAGCCGACGCAGGTTTGCTCTGAGGGCGACCAGATCTAGTGCACCAGTTACAGAATCGAAGGGTGTCGTCGTCGGGACGAACACCCCCGAAAAGTCCTTGGCCGGAGAACCGCTAGCGAGGTGGAGTGTCATCCCGTCGCTCCCTCACCCAGGTCTCTCCAGGACATCCCCATTCGGTGTCTGACCTCATCCAATGTTATCCTAGCCTCAGCCTTGGCCCGCTCAGCGCCCGCATCCAGGATTTCAAGCACTCTCTTCGGGTGCGCCTCCAACTCCAGCGCTCGCTCACGAACCTCGGCGAAGCTGTCAGCGATCTGGTCAGCGAGAATCCGCTTGCAATCCACACAGCCGCGGGTCGCCTCCCGACACTGCCCCTCGATATCTGGAATCTGCTCGGGAGGGGTGAAAAGCTTGTGTAGGCTAAACACGTTGCAGACCTCCGGGCGACCGGGATCGGTCCTACGTACTCGCTGCGGGTCCGTCACCGCCGTACGCACCCTCTCCCAGATCTCTTCTGGTTCGGCCCGGATACTAACGGTGTTGCCGAGCGACTTACTCATCTTCGCATCCCCATCCAGCCCCAGAATCCGACTAGTGGGGCTCAGGACTGGTTGCGGCTCGGGGAAATAGGCTCCGAACCGGGCATTCCAACGCCGAGCGATCTCTCGGGAAAGCTCTAAATGCTGTAGCTGATCTTCTCCAACCGGAACAAGCTGGGCTCTGTACAGAAGGATGTCCGCAGTTTGCAGAATGGGATAATTCAGCAGCCCCGCCGGAATGGACTTCAGGCGAGCCGACTTTTCCTTGAACTGAGTCATCCTCTCGAGCTCCCCAACCGGAGCCACCGAGTTGAATAGCCACGCCAGAACTACGTGCTCGGGAACGTCCGACTGAACAAAGATCGTGCTCCGATCCGGATCCAGCCCCACCGCCAGAAAGCTCAGCGCAAGATCGAAAACCCTCTGTGGCAGCTCGTTCGGGAGGTACTCGCCAATGATCGCATGCTCGTCCACTATGCAGAAGAAGCATTCATGGCTCTTCTGCAACTCAACCCACTGCCTGAGCGCCCCAAGGTAGTTGCCGAGGTGAGCCTCTCCACTCGGCTGCATTCCACTGAAGACTCGTTGGGGTTTGGGATCGTTCGCCATCACTGCCGGATTGAAGTAAGTGACTAGCGTGGTCGCTCATCTGTAGCGTCGCTAACTTAGCAGCGCACCGAAAACTGGGCGACCCCACCCAGCCTGCCCTCTGCCAACCGCCATCGACAATGACCTCCGGATCCGACCTGCTCAATACTGCCCTCGAAGCTGCTGAGGCCGCTGCCGGCGTGCACAAGGACTTCTGTGGGCATGTTCTGGCAGAGGACGCAATCGAAAAGGGGACATCTGACTTCGTGTCTCATGTGGATCTAAAGGCGCAAGATGCCGCTTTGGGAGTGATTCAGCGGCGTTTTCCCACCCATCGGGTACTCTCAGAGGAGGAACATCCAGGCGGCGGGCGGGCGGGACCAGCAGACTCGAATATGCCTCTCTGGATTGTGGATCCCCTGGATGGAACAACGAACTTTCTTCACGGTCACCCGGCGTACGCCGCCTCTGTCGGCGTCGTCATCCGAGGGGAGGTGGTGGCGGGAGCGGTTGTTGCATCGGCGACAAGGGAGCGCTGGTGGGCGGCCCGTGGCCAGGGGGCTTTCCGAAACGGCGAGCTGATTCATGTCTCGCAGATTCGTAAACTCCGACTCGCACTGATTGGCACTGGATTCCCATTCAAACAAATAGCCGACTTGCCGTCCTACCTAAGGGAGGTCGAGCGCGTTCTCCCAGCATGTTCCGGGATCCGTCGCGGCGGATCGGCAGCCCTCGACCTCTGCTATCTGGCACAGGGCTCGCTCGACGCATTCTGGGAAACCCGTCTCTACCCCTGGGATATCGCCGGGGGATTGGTGATCCTGAGCGAAGCAGGTGGTGTAGCTCGCCGGAAGGAAGGCAACCCGCTGGACATTCAAATCGCCGGATCGGTTTTAGCTGCAAACTCGCCCGAGCTCTTAGAGAATCTATCTCAGCGGCTTGAGCAGATGGAGGGAGACTGCGAAAACAGATCGATCCCAACCGGGTGACTCCGGCCGAGACCTTCAAGATCCCTGCTAACCAGCCCCTCCCTGCAGGTCAGGACTGATTAAGGATATTGATCGTCCGACCCTTCGACTCGTGAGCCTTCGGCATGCGTACGTGAAGAACTCCGTCTTTTAGAGTAGCCAATATGTCGTCTGCGGATACAGTGTGCGGAAGAGTATGACGAGCGTCGGAAGCTCTCGTGTCATCGCTCCGACACAGGATACGTCCGTTCCTCATTCTCCTAGCTGGTTTCTTCCTTCTACGCCTGAATCCTCAGGACATTGTTATCCACCTCAATCTCGATGTCCTCCTTCTTCAGTCCGGGGAACTCGGCAATTAGAACCAATTCGTCCTGCATCTTCTCTACGTTCACCGAGGGTAGCCACTTTGCCCCTTGATCCTCGAGACCCGAATCGCTGAAAATACAATCCAGATGACGACTCGCCTGATCGAACTCCTTCCAAGGTGCAAACCAGTTCCGATCACGATACTGTGAGACAGCCATGGTATGTCCTCCCTTCTTCCTCTCAAGGCAGTGATGTGACACATTTTCGCGCTACTTGGGTCAAACCGAGCCCATGTCAAACCAGCGAAGATCCGCCCCGACGAGTTGCATGAGACGTGTCATTAGGCATAAGACATAACCCTGTCACATCATTTCATACCAACGAGTTAAGCCGGCATAGTGGCTGTCACATTGACCAGCCTCCGACATCTCGTCCCGCACTTCGGTAGGGAGGATTCATGAAGCTCGCACTGCTTGGACACGGCCGGATGGGTCAGGCGGCTGAAACGGCGGCTCTGGAGCGCGGACACGAGGTCACCCTGATTCTGGATGAGTTCTCAAACGAGGGCGGGGAGGGGATCACCTCCGACGCCCTTAGGGGTGCGGGGGTTGCGATCGACTTCTCCGTTTCTTCGGCTGTCCACGACAACATTCGGCATGCGGCGGATCATGGAGTCAACGTGGTGGTGGGCACGACAGGGTGGGACGAAGAGCGGGAGGCAATTGAAGGATTGGTTAGAGAGGCCGGCACCGGACTCCTCTCTGCCCCAAACTTCTCAATCGGAATGCTCCTGTTCACACGGGTTGTGCAGTCCGCGATCCGGCTTCTGAACCGAGTGGATGACTACGACGTTCACGTATCGGAGACCCATCATCGGCACAAGGCCGATCACCCTGGGGGGACCGCACGCAGATTGGCGGATCTCGTGGTCCACGAGTTAGATCGGAAGACTCGATGGACATCTGAGCTCCGCGAGGAGACCCCAATCGACGCTGAAGATCTCCAGGTCACAGTGGCCCGAGTGGGTTCGGTGCCCGGAGTACATGCGGTGGGCATCGAGGGCCCCGACGACAGGATCGAGCTACGGCACGAGGCAAGGAGTCGGGCTGGCTTCGCCCGGGGAGCGGTCCTGGCAGCCGAGTGGCTGGAGGGCCGATCCGGTGTGTTCACGATGTCAGATGTGATGAAAGAGTTGCTCGGTGACGATTCGCTGATCGCTCCCTAGCTCCTCCCTACCAATGCTGGCAAGCGGAGACCGCGAATGACCACGCCCATTCCTCTGTCCGAGCTGAGTACAGCCATAGGGCAGCTCGCAGACCAGTCGCTCCTCCGGGACCGCGCCGCCGCCCGTGCGATCGTCGCCCAACTTTTTGCTGCTTTGGAGCAAGGAGATGTAAGGGCCGCGACCCGGGAAGCCGATGGATGGCGGGCGGTCGAGTGGGTGAAACAGGGGATCCTCCTTGCTTTCCGGGTCGGCGAGACCAAGATGTTTCCGGACGATGAAAGCCAGGATACTCTCTTTCGATTCTTTGACCGGGACACCCTTCCGTTGCGAAACACCAAAGGAATCGCCGAAAACGTCAGGATCGTCCCGGGAGGAAGTTCAGTCCGGGCTGGCGTTTACCTCGGCCCTCAGGTTGTCATCATGCCACCCGCATACGTAAACGTCGGCGCATGGGTCGGGGAGGGGTCCATGGTAGACTCCCATGTCCTTGTGGGCTCCTGCGCTCAGATAGGAGCGAAGGTCCATCTAAGCGCAGGAGCCCAGATAGGGGGAGTTCTGGAGCCTATCGGACTCCGACCCGTAATCATTGAGGACGAAGCCATGATTGGGGCCAATGTCGGCGTGTTCGAGGGTGTGCTCGTGGGCCGGAGGGCAGTCATCGCGCCAGGTGTGCAGCTCACTTCAGCCACGCCCCTCTTCGACCTAGTGAAGGGAGTCGTCTATCGAAGCCGTGAAGGAGATCCTCTGACTGTGCCTGAAGGAGCGGTGGTAGTGCCGGGTACCAGGCCAGCGCAAGGAAGCTTCGCTAGGGAGCAGGGCCTCCAGCTCTACGCACCGATCGTGGTGAAGTACCGGGACGATAAGACCGACGCTGCGACGACCCTCGAAGAAGTCTTACGGTGATCGACCGAGTGAGTCGCTAACCCTTCTGCGGCCCGTGTTATTACTTGCCGCCCAGAACAGGACGGAATACTTTTTCAGATTCCTGAACTACAGTGCCTCAATCTAGCTCAGGCTTCCAAAAAGACGACCAACTATACTCTTACTGGAGATCATCAATGAAACGCGTCTTCCTGTTCCTTTGTGCCGCCGTAGCCCTACCACCAGCGGCAAATGCGCAAATGGCAGATGCCGAGATCGCGCGCGCCGTGGCTGCCGCCCCGGCCCGGCTTCAAGCGGACGCAACCGTGATTACATTCGCGAATGACGGTTCAATTGAGGTCTTGCGTCAAGGCTCGAACGGAGTCATGTGCTGGGACGAAAGTTCGGCCGACCAGTTTGCCGCGCATTGCACGAGCGAGGAGAATCGAGCTCGGGTCGAGCAAAACCACGCGTTCAATAACTCGGGTGGGACCTCCGATGAGATCCAGGCCATGTTCGATGCAGCCGAGCGAGATGGCACCCGGGCGGTGTCAGGGTTCGGTACGATCTACGACCACCTGATGGGGGCTGACCAAGCGAGTGCTCGATCACACATGAGCATCGTTGTGCCATTCGCTACCAGAGAGTCCCTCGGTATACCGGATTCGAGAAAGAGTGACGGCGTGTGGATCATGGGCGCCGGCACCTCAACTGCACACCTCATGGTCCCGGGTCGCTAACCCTTTTTGTGGCATGCGCGGTCTCATGCCTCTGCTGGTGACCTCACGCAGTCTTCTTTCCCGGCTCCCTTCGGAGATTCTTTGAAGGGAGCCGGGAGTCTCTGTTATGTATGGGACCCAGACGCTGATCCCCCGTATTCCGGCCGAGAAGGCTCTTCTGGTTCCTCAATCGAAGTGCAAACGATTTGGAGATTTGAATTCACCCGTTCCCTGACACTAGGCCGCTGATCTTGGCAGCCAATGTGACCCCGAGTCCTCAGGCGACTCGGTGGCCTACCTCTCCAAGGCCAACCGAACGGCTCCCCGGACTGGGGACACCCGATCAGGCATCGTCCGAAATCCAGCACGCTCAAGGGCGAGGACAACTCGGTCCCGAAGGAGACCTCCGGGCTCGACCAATCCCCCAACGAGCGCTATGGCTGGCTGCTCTGCGATCCGGACAGTTCGAGCGAGGGCCTCGGCATGCTGCACCAGCCCCTCCACTGCACGAGCAGAAATCTTACAGGCCACTTCGTCTCCACGGTTAGCCTCCTCGATAACCCGCGGAGCAAGGGCCGCCACTTCCGCCTTGGTGACCCCTTCGCTCCACTCAAAGACCTGCTGCACGGACTCGACGCCGAGCGCACCAAAAAGACTCTCGCTGAGCGACGACGGAGGGTTGCGGTCCTCAGCAGCGCGTATTACCGCCCTCACACCCCCCAGACCCACTCGATAACCGCTTCCTTCATCGCCGATCAGCGAGCCCCAGCCCCCAACGCGAACCAAGGGACCGTCCCCGGCTCGACCGACCGCGACGGAGCCTGTGCCGGCGATGATAAGGATCCCGTCTCCGTGCCCGAACGCGTCCAGAAACGCTATCTCATAATCCGGTGTGATCAGGACGCTTCGAGCGACTGCCGCTTCCCTGACTCGCAGTTCTACGCACTCCCGGACCGCGGGTCTTCCCGCGACACCAGCGAGACCGGCGCACAATGCATCAACTGGAAGCGAGGTACCGGACTCGGAGGCGAGATCTCTCGCCTGTTTTACGATGCGATCGGCCACTGTCCCTTCCTTGCCCGTTCCGAGCAGTCCCGCCCCCCCTTCAGATTGGGCTAGAGTTCGACCTTCCTCGTCAGCCAATATGCAACGGATGTGCGTCCCCCCCCCATCAATACCTACGACTCGAACTACGGGCTGGCTCACCCCATCCTCCGTCTGGAAGCCAGCCGACTGGTTACCGCGCCAACAAGCACAGTGACGAATGCCCCAATCGGTACCAACCAAGGCCAACCTACCGAAGCCGCCGCCAGGATCCAGATCGATATGGTGATACCAATCCCCGCAGTCATTCCGACGATCACACCCCGTTGATTAGCCCGGCGGTCGACGATACCGAGGAAGAACGCGCCCAAGAGACCTCCGTAAACGAGCGAGGCGATCGTAAGGGCAACCTCTACCGCCGCAGCATCCTCGCTCATCGGCACATACGCCACAGCGATGGCTATCAGCAGGAACGCCCAGATCAGAGTGAATACCCTCCCAGCCCTCAACACCCTGAACTCATCGCCCACAGCCCTTGAGAGCGGAGCCCAGAAGTCATAGGCCGCAGCCGAAGCGAGGGAATTGATGGACGATGACAACGAAGACATCGCCGCAGCAAAGACCCCAGCAATCAGGAAGCCGGTGATTCCTACCGGAAGCTCTTCGATGATGAAGGTCGCAAAGATTTCGTCGGCGACCGGGAATTCCCGTCCTTCGTAAAAGGCCCAAAGTCCGATACCGATCACTAGAAAGATCGCGAACTGAACGAGAACCAGCACGCCGCTTCCGATCAATGCCTTCTGGGAGGCTCTCAGGTCACGGCACGTCAGTAAACGCTGCACGATGAGTTGATCCGTCCCGTGGGAAGCCATCGCGAGGAAGCCCCCCCCAAACAGACCTGCCCAGAGGGTATAGGGTACCGAGAGATCTAGAGACAAATCCAGCAAGGCAAGTTTGTCAGCAGCAGCCGCGTTTTCAAGCACGGCACCCCATCCCCCCGGAACCATAAAGTGGAGCACCCAGAGAGCGCAGGCTGCGCCGACCAGATATAGACCCATCTGTAGTGAGTCCACCCAGACTACAGCTCTAATCCCACCGAAATAGGTGTAGACAAGCGTCAGCACCCCGATGACCACGATCGATAAGGGGTACGGCCATCCCGTGATCAAAGCGAGAGGGATGGCCGTGGCAAACAATCGAACCGAGTCGGCCAAGAGCCTGGTGATCATGAAGACACCGGAGGTGAACCGGCGGGTACCGATGCCGAATCGCTTCTCGAGTAACGAGTACGCCGTATTCAGATCACCGCGATAGTAGGCGGGAAGCAAGACCACTGCGACTACCACCCGGCCGACCAGGTAGCCGAGGGTGAGCTGAAGAAAGCCCAGGTTCCCCAAGTAGGCTACGCCCGGGATGGAGAGAAAGGTGAGAGTACTGGTCTCAGTGGCCACAACGGAGAGGAGCACCGCACCCCACGGCAGATCCCTACCACCCAGGAAGTAGTCGCTCGCGCTTCGCTGATTACGTCCGAGCCACGCGCCCCAAGCTGTAACGCCAAGCAAGTAGACCACTACAACGGTAAAGTCTAGGGGGCTGAAAGCAGCCATCCGCATCTCTCCGTTAACACTCGCATCCCTTCCAGACGAGGAAGGTACTACCGGAGGACGTAGCATCCCACGGCGAGCATCCCGCTCAACGTAGAAATCTATTGGAGGAGGACAAGGGGAAAGTGACTGTCCTCAGGGGAAAATTCGATTATCCTCAAACCCTGTACAATTCTCCAACCTAGCCCTCACATCGATGTCCACTCCGACCGCACCCCGGGTTGTTCTCAAGTTTGGGGGCTCCAGCGTCTCCTCTGCCGCTGGATGGACAGCCATCTCCCGGCTTGCCCGGACCCGTCTAGATATAGGGGAGAAGATTCTCATCGTTCATTCGGCTCTCTCCGGAATTACGGACGGTCTCGACCTTCTCCCGGAAGAAGCGATCGCAGGGCGTCACTTGAGGCTATTGGGGGGTTTGACCAAGCGTCACCATCGTCTCGCTCTGGAGCTCGATCTGGACGGTCTATCTATCCTCCGGGAAGAATTTGCCGAGTTGAGGGGAGCTGCTGAAGGAATCGCTCTGACCGGGGAGGTCACGCCCCGAGTGCGAGCTCGAATATTGGCCTTCGGCGAGCGCCTATCGGCGCGCATCGGTGCTGCCTACCTCCGATCTCATGGAATTCCAGTCGAATGGCTCGAAGCAGGCGATCTCCTCACCGCGGTCACGACCGGTCGGCAGTCCGGAGACGCTGTCTGGCTCTCGGCAGAGTGTGACGCGGAACTGGATCAGGATCTTGAAGCACACCTAGACACTGTCGTGGGGATCGGTCTAACCCAGGGGTTCACGGCTCGAAACAAGAATAGGGAGACCGTGGTTTTGGGTCGTGGTGGCTCAGATACTGCGGCGGCGTATCTCACTGGGAAGTGGGGCGCGGACCGCCTCGAGGTGTGGTCCGATGTGCCCGGAATGTTCAGTGCGGATCCTCAGGTCGTGCCCTCCGCTCGACTCCTCCGACGGCTGAACTATCAGGAAGCACAGGAAGTTGCGACTACGGGGAGCCAGGTACTGCACCCGCGGGCTATACGAGCGCTCCGGGACCGCGGGATTCCCATCCACCTCAAGAGCACGCTGGATCCAACCGCTCCGAACACGATAATCGAGCGGACCGAAAACGAGGAACCACCTCAGGTTAAAGCCATTTCGTGGAAGCGGAAAGTCGTGTTGGTCTCAATGGAAACCCTCGGCATGTGGCACGAAGTGGGGTTCCTCGCACGCGCATTCTCGGTGTTCCACCAAATCGGCCTGTCCATTGACCTGGTGTCCACTTCCGAGACCAACGTGACGGTATCTCTGGACTCTCGGGCCACCCTCCTCAACCAGAAGACCCTCGACGAATTGGAGACACGACTCTCCGCGTTCTGTCGGGTCCGAATCATACGGCCCTGCGCCGCAGTGAGTCTCGTGGGCAGCCGAATCCGAACGATGTTGCCTCGGATGGGACCAGCCCTTGAGACTTTTGAGGAGCACCGCGTGCATCTGGTCAGTCAAGCGGCGAATGATCTAAACCTGACTTTCGTAGTCGACGAGGATCAGGCGCCGGGCTTGGTCCGTCGACTCCACTCCCTGCTCATTCCTGACGCATCTGAATCGAGCTCACTGGTGTTCGGCCCCTCCTGGGAGGACTTGAAGAGTGAGGAACCGGGAACCTCAAGCGCCCAGGTTGACGCGGTCGGCACCCATCGACCTGAGATTCTTCGCAATCCAGGCGAATGAGAATAGTGAGATCCCGAGGAAAACCACCGCCTGTCCCCAATCTCCGAAGATCACCTTCCCCGTTCCGAAGAGGGCCGTGTACACCGCGGTGACACCGGCGGCCCAATTCGTCCAGTTCAGTGCCCCACCATCGACTCCCTCCCGTCCGAAACCGAGTCGGCTCGCCACGCCGTACCAGCCGGGGCCGCCTGGACGCACCTTCTTGTAGAAACCATCGAGGACCGAGTCAGACTCCGGAGTGGTCAGGAAGGTCACCGCAACCCATACGACCGTTGAGCTCAAGACGGTCGCGATCATGATTCCAGCCCACTGCCCAGGGTCGTCGGGGTCTAGTCCCGCTCCAAACCAGAGGACCAGGCTGACGACCAGCGAGGCTACCATCGCGGAAATCTCCGACCAGGCGTTGATCCTCCACCAATACCACCGGAGGATCAGAACTAGTCCCGTCCCCGCACCGATTGCTAGAAGGAACCTCCAGGCCCCTTCAATGGAGGTCATGAAGTACGTCACGAGGAGTGACGCTAGCATCAGCAGCACCGTCGCACCTCTAGACACTCTGACGAAGTGTGCCTCTTCTCCATCCGTCCGGATGAACCGCGCATACACATCATTTACGAGATAGCTGGCCCCCCAGTTCAATTGGGTAGAGATCGTGGACATGTATGCAGCGGCAAGACCCGCTAGCAATAGCCCTCTGATACCGGACGGAAGGAGATCCATGATCGCCATCACGTAGCCCTGACGCGGATTTTCCAGGTCCGTGTAGAGGATCGTTGAGGAAAGCGCGACCAAGATCCAGGGCCAGGGGCGGACCGCGTAATGTGCCACGTTAAACCAAAGTGTAGCGAGAACCCCATCCTTTTCAGTGCGGGCGGAAAAAATCCTCTGCGCGATGTATCCACCGCCTCCCGGCTCAGCACCCGGATACCATGATGCCCACCAATTCATTCCCAAGTAGACAGCGAAGGTGATCGCGGGCATCCAGGCTGCGCCTTGGCTGGGAAGGAGGGCGAGTGCCGCTTCGGACGATCCGTAGACCTCAGCAAGACCTGCTTCCAGTCCCGAGATCCCACCCACGGCATCCACCGCGAACACCGCGAGTACCACGGCGCCTCCCACCGCTAGCCCGAACTGAAAGAAGTCCGTCACTACAACTCCCCATAGCCCGGACAGTACGGAGTAGCCAGAAGCGAGGAAGAAGCAGACCAGAAGAGCCCAGAGACGTGGGATGTCCAGAGCCACTGATGTAATCTCCACCATGGCGAGGTTGACCCATCCCATGACAATCAGGTTGATGGGTACCGCCAGGTAACCCGCCCTGAAACCCCTGAGAATCGCTGCAGGCTTCCCACCGTAGCGGAGCTCGGTGAATTCGACATCGGTAAGGACCCCAGCCCGCCGCCAGAGCCGAGCATAAAAGAACACAGTAAGCATCCCGCTCATCACCATATTCCACCAGAGCCAGTTCCCCGCCACCCCGTACTTAACAACCAGCTCCGTGACCGCTAATGGTGTGTCCGCCGCGAAGGTGGTTGCCACCATTGAGGTTCCGGCTAGCCACCACGGGAGAACTCGGCCACCCACGAAGTAGTCAGCAAGCGAGCGCCCCCCTCTCCTAGCCAAAGATACGCCGATTCCCGTGGCCAAAACGAAGTAGAGGATGACAACGGACCAGTCCAGTCCGGTCATTTACTATCCCTAGGGGAGATCTCTCGGTCAGAAATGGCGGCTATCGCCAAGTCGTGGACAGCTCGGCGAAAGGGGATGTGGAGGGTGTTGTCGCGAGTGGGGTTCACCCGGTTCGTCAAAAGAATTACGAAGAGGTCTGGTTCCGGATCAATCCAGATAGAGGTCCCCGTAAACCCAGTGTGGCCGTATGCCTGTGCACTGAAGTAATCCCCCGAGGAAGACTGGCCCGAGGGCGTGTCCCAGCCCAAGGCCCGACTCGACTCCAATCCTGCGCGGGCCGTGAAACGCCGGATGGTTTCCTCGTCCAGGAAACGGGTGCGAATCGGGGCGCTCCGTGCACCGCAGGGGACTCCGCTCCTTGGCTCGAAGTCGCACACCTCCAGCATCCCACGGTTAGTAAGCAAGCCTCCGAGCACCGCCAGATCCTGAGCGGTCGAGAACAACCCGGCATGACCGGCAACTCCCCCCATCGCGTGAGCATTCTCGTCATGAACCTCCCCGACGATGAGGTACGGTCGGTACTCGGTATCTCGCTCCGTTGGAGCAATTCGCCCCCTCTCCAACCAATCAGGATTGAATCCTGTGTCAAACATCCCCAGGGGGCGGAACACCCTGCGCTCCAGGAATCGGTCCAAGCGCTCACCGGTCACTGCCTCGACGACCCAAGCCAGGGTCATAAACCCAATGTCCGAGTACTCAGTCCCCGACCTTGGGGGAGTATCGAGGGAAGTTTCATAGACTGCCGCCCTCACCGCTTCGGAGCCCTCCAGCTCCTCGAAGAACAGTCGGAAAGGGGGAAGGCCGGCCCGGTGAAGGAGGAGATCCCGGATGGTGACCTCCGCCTTTCTGGCGTCTCCGCGCGAGAACTCCGGAAGGTAGCGGATGACCAGATCGTCTAGATCGATGACCCCCTCCTCCGTGAGGATCATGATCGCCGTAGTCGTGCCTACAACCTTAGTTAGGGAAGCGAGATCGTATAGCGAAAACGGGGTGACCTCGGGACTCCCCAGCTCCCAGTCCAGACGGCCGTAACCCCGCAAGCGAACGAGCTTACCACCGCGAGCTATGGCGAGCACAGCACCAGGCGCGACCGAGTCCGCGAGGGCACTGAGCACGTAGGCATCCAGCTCCTCCAGGGCTACTGCGTCCATCCCAACGGTGCCAGGATCCACCTCAAGAGGCGAGATGGTAAGGGTCCGCCAGCTCCCGGGGGCAGGAACCCCTTCTGGAATCGGAGGTGTCTGGAACTCCGGGCCATCAGGAGCGGGGATGAGATCAAGAGCATCAGTGCGCCCTATCTCTAAAGCGCCAATCGTCGGGATTGCCTCCCGGTCCAACCCCTCTCCTCGCTCATGCAGATCGGGCAGCGTGATCGGCAAACGGCCGCTGATAGGCTCAGCACCTGCGATGGCCCGGGCCACCGCTCGCTGCGAGACCTCCCGGTCCCCCCAGGCAATCAGATAGGTCCCGATCGAGGGTAGGGCGTTTAACAGATAAGGGTTACCGAGAGAGATCAGAACCGTCGGTTGACGCGCGCCTAGCGACCTAACAAACGACTGAACGTCGTCCGGCAGCGCTACCGATCCGGCTCCTGCCCGTGGTGGCACATAGGCACTGACGAGCACCATGTCGAAAGACGCAGCCCGGGCCAAGAGCTCAGTGAGATCCTCCCCCGAAGTCTCGGGACCGATACGAGCCGCTGCAAGCTCCGAAACCAACCCGGCCAAGGAGGCGTCGAACTCCTGACCGGCCACAAGGTCAGCGGGGACAGCATAGGTAATGCTGAGAACCCGGTGGATCCCCTCGGGATCGAAAGGGACCAGCCCATCCCGGTCCCTTGGAAGAGTGATGGCACGAGCCGCGACTTCGTTGGCCATATCCCAGTGCTCTGTAGTCCCGACAACCCGAGTCACCTCATCCAGAGAAACGGTGCGGTTACGATCCAGCCCAACCCTGGCCTTAGCCGTCAGAATCCTCCGGACAGACTCATCGATGCGGAGCCGGGATACGCGCCCCGCTTCGACAGATTCCACGACTGCCTCAATCGCCGTAGGGACAGACTCAGGCATCAAGATGACGTCAGCGCCGGCCTCCAGGGCGAGGACGGCGACCTCCCCAGCCCCATAGGCGTCGGTAATCGCCCCCATGCTCAGCGCATCGGTGAAGAGGAGACCGGAGAAATCCATCTCCTCTCGCAAGAGTTCGGTCATAAACTCCGGGGAAAGAGTAGCCGGGGGAGCCCCGGATCCGAGGATCCCAGGAATAGAGACGTGAGCGGTCATCACAGCGTCGACTCCCTCGTCCACTGCCGCCCAAAAGGGGATCAGCTCAACCTGATCGAGACGCGTCCGGTCTGCGATCACTTCTGGTAACTCCAGATGGGAATCGACCTGGGTATCCCCATGCCCGGGAAAGTGCTTCGCCGTCGTCAGGACACCTCCCTGCCTAGCGCCTCGTATGTACGCACGGCCGAGCCGGGCCACATCCGCTGGAGATTCACCAAAGGCTCGAGTATTGATGATGGGGTTCTCTGGATTGGAATTCACATCCAGAACCGGCGCGAAGTTGAGGTGAACTCCTACCGCACGCGCCTCCCGCGCAGTGATCCTTGCGAATCGCTCCACCTCTTCCTCTTCGCCTACCGCCCCGAACGCCATCGTGGACGGAAAGCTCGTACCTCCTCCCTGGGGAAGCAGAGTAGGCAGCGCATAACTGTGGTTGAGTCGCATCCCGGGACCTCCGTTCTCGAAGTCGGAGGTCACGAGGAGGGGTATGTCCGACCACTCCTGGAGCGCATTCAGTTTCGCTGCATACGCGTGCGGGGTCCCAATCGAGATCACGACCCCCCCGACCCCCCAGCGATTAACCCACTCAAAAGCCTTGAGGAGTTCCGGATCGTCCTCGGCAGCGTACGCACCGGAGATCCACGGAAAGACAAGCTGCCCGACTGCTTCACGTAGGGTCAGGCCCTCGAGCGTGCCCTCGACCCAGTCACTCGCCCTCTCGTCTAGCTCGGAGACAAGGTAGGGCCTGGAGTCGAGATCAACCCCGGCGGGAAAGGCGGAGGACGGATTCGAGTCGATGGAAACGCATCCAGGCAATCCCAAGAATACGCAGGCCAGCGCCAAGAACCTGAGCATCTACACAACTCCACGGAGCTCGGGTCGGCCTAGTGGGATCCCTGAAGAACTCAGGCCTCGGATCATTTGCAAACTCCTGCGGCTCCGAGCAAAGCAGCGGCAGACGTAGGGACTTGGAGTCCTGCCCCGATGTCAAAGCCCGGGGGAATCCGAGTCGGGGTCCGCCCCTGGATCCCGATTTCCCCGACGAGCGCTCGGGCAGCCGCACGCTGGCTCACCTCAGCTCCGCTCCAGGCCATGAGATAGGATTGAATGTCCGGAAACTCGCTAAGGAGGTACGGATTCCCGAAGGAGACCACAACGTTGGGGCGACCCAACCGACTGATCCCCCGAAGGAAGTCCATCAGCTCGGGCGTGCCCGCGATATTCCCCTCGGACGAGACCGCGGTAATGTGAAGGGAGATCACAATCAGGTCCATCTCACGAGCCTGCTGCGAAAGACGGCCGTATTCTTCCGCAGAAACATCGCTCTCGACCACCGCTGTCCGAAGCCGTGGATAGGTTTCACGGAGACGCTCGTTGAACGCCCGGCCAGCCATCAGGTCGTTGGTCTCGCGGTAGGTGATGGACAGCACGTTTGCGGTGCGCGTTCCGGCCAACGGCAGAAGATCTCGCTCATTTCTTAAGAGGGTAAGCGAACGGTCAGCGATCTCCTGGGCGACTGCAACGTTCGATTCAATCCCGACCCGCATGTGAACGGACTCGAGGTCCACTATCCGGTCTCGATGGAGTCCCACCTCACCCTTTGATCGGAGGATTCGCCCTACGGACTCCTCAATCCGAGACTCCGCAATCCGACCACCAAGGACCGCGTTCACAACTCCCCGAATTGCTGCTTCCGGATCCGGTGGCATGAGTATGACATCGGCTCCGGCCTCAACCGCCCGGACAGCGGCTTCTTCTCTTGTGAAGAGTCGGTCGATGGCGTCCATGTTCATGGCATCCGTAAAGACTAAACCACCGAATCCCAAATCCTCTCTCAGGAGTCCCGTGAGAACATTCCGAGAAAGCGTTGCTGGAAGATCCGGAGCTTCCGTCAACTCAGGCAACGCAATATGTGCTGTCATCACCGCTCCCATCCCGGCGGCGATCGCCTTCCTGAAGGGAAGCAGCTCAACCGCCTCCATTCGACCGCGGTCCACTTTGATCACCGGCAACGCGAGATGCGAGTCAACGTCCGTATCACCATGACCGGGAAAGTGCTTTCCCGTCGCAATCGCCCCATAATCCTGAATTCCCTCAACAAAACACACCCCCATAGCCGCTACTAGCTCCGGGTCCTCTCCGAACGATCTCGTATTTATAACCGGGTTCTCGGGATTGTTGTTCACGTCCAGAACAGGGGCAAACGGGATGTGGATCCCTACGGCACGCGCCTCTTCTGCCGTAATCCGACCCATCTCGTAAGCGAAGGATGGGTCCCCCGTGGCACCCAAAGCCATCAGGGGAGGAAAGTCCGAGGCCCCTCCAAGATCTGTGCCCCCGGGAAGATACACCGCTCCCCGCATCCGGAATCCCGCGCCCGTCTCAAGATCCGCCGCGACCAGAAGCGGCAGATTTGAACGCCGTTGAAGAACGTTGAGCTTTGTTGCGATATCTGTAGGAGTCCCCACTGAAACGATGACCCCTCCGATCTCTTGGTCATCGATGAGGGCTGCAATCCGTTCGAAGGACTCAGATCCTTCGGGAGCAAAGTCACCTAGGACCCTTGGCATAATCATCTGGCCAACCTTCTGGCGGAGCGAGAGTCGATCAAAGATCTCCGCTGCCCAAATCTCCGGGGCAAGATCCTCGGGCAAGTCGACCGGAGCAGTGGGTGACGCAGGTGGAGGAACAGACCCAACCCCCAGGACAACCGGGGACAGGACTGCCACCACACTGGTGAGGGGGGGCTCCTTAGACACGTCCTGGTCAATAGCTGGCCTCACCACATCGCCTAACGAGGACGCCTCTCGGGATGGGGGGATGGGGGCCGGTGTGTTGACCGTATTCGACTCTGGCCCACAACTTCCGGCGAGGAGAACGATCAGGAGAAGGTAGAACGCGGATCTCTTAAGCATACACTAGTCGTCGAAGGGTACACGGAAGAGCACGGGCCCTCGTTGACCTGGCCAGACGGGCTGCCGATGTTCGGACTGAGGGGCCGAGAACGGATTTCCCCGGGGACTCCCATCCCCGGGAGACTCTGACCCAAAGAAAAACTAGGAGAATCCCGATGCAGCGACAATCCACTCGGTGGAGGATGGTGGCTGTGATCTCGAACGTTCTCCTTGCCGCCAGCTGTGGATCCGTAGACGATGAAGATGAAGATGGGGTCGTGCGGCCTGGGGTCGATGTACTGCTCACGGACTCCATTCACCTTGTGCAGGGTCGCCGAGTTGGACTCATTACGAATCAGACCGGTATCGGGGCGGATGGCGTCCCATCGATCGATCGACTCTCTGACCACCGAGGGATTGAGCTTGTCGCCCTCTTCTCTCCAGAGCATGGGATTCGCGGGACCGTCGAGGCTGGGGTGGATGTCGAGGATCAGGTGGACGTCCAGACTGGGCTCCCCATCCATTCGCTCTATGGAGAAACGCTGAAACCCACTCCTTCGATGCTCGACGGGATCGAAATCCTCCTCTTCGACATCCAGGATGTTGGGGCACGGTACTACACGTACATCTACACGATGGCGCTTGCAATGGAGGCGGCAGGAGAGGCGTCGATCCCATTCATTGTTCTGGATCGACCCAATCCTGTCGGCGGCCGTCACGTTCAGGGAAATATTCTCGATCCGGCCTTCGCGTCCTTTGTAGGCCGCTACCCGCTCCCGATGCGTCATGGGATGACGCCAGGTGAACTGGCAATCCTCTTTCGCCGGTCATTTGGTGTCGAAGTCGACCTCCGAGTGGTTCCCGTTGAGGGCTGGTCCCGAGACACTATGTTTTCGGACACAGGTCTTCCCTGGCGTTCGCCTTCACCCAACATGCCCGATCTGGAGAGCGCACTTCATTACTCCGGCACATGCCTATTCGAGGGTACAAATATGTCTGTCGGAAGAGGAACGGAGCGTGCCTTCCAGTGGGTTGGAGCCCCCTGGCTGGATGGTGACGAACTCGCTCGTATCCTCTCCGGGGCGGGGCTCTCCGGCGTGCGGTTCCACCCGGCCCGATTCACTCCTCGCGATCCTGGCGATGGCAAGTTCGATGGCGTGGAAGTGAGTGGGGTCCGCCTCGAAGTGACCGAACCGGAAAGCTACAATCCCACTCTCACTGCGGTCGTGTTACTCGTAGAAGTGAGGCGGATGTCCGGAGACCGGTGGCAGTGGCACATTGAACACTTCGACCGCCTTGCCGGGACCCAACGGCTACGAAACGGTGTCGAACAAGGGGAGTCTGCGACTGTGATCACCCAGAGTTGGGAGCAGGACGGAGAAGAATTCCGGGAATTGCGGGACCGGGTCCTAATTTACCAGTAGGAGACGGGCACCGGGCGAGGCTCACTGCTTTGGGACACCCTCAGGAACGGAGCAGACGCTGGGGAGGGCAAGATCGATGAGGCTGCCAGCAGGAACTATCAGCGGGTCACGAGATGTCTGGCGGTGGGCCGGGGTGCTGTTCTTATCCAGCTTTGTTTCTGGGACCTGCGTCCATACGCTGACCGCTCAAAGCTCATCTGGGATGCGCGCTGTTCCGCTACCTGCCTTGATTGAAAGTTCGATCGCACGGGTACCCTTCGGACCCGGGGAAACAACCGCATACCAGGTCAAGCTGGGGCCACTGTCCGTGGGTAGTGGGTTGATGCAGGTCTGGAACGTTGAACCCGTGAGGGGTCGTTCGTCCTACTACGTCACGTGGATGATTCAGGGTGGCATTCTCTTCGCGCAAGTCGACAACCACTACCAATCATGGATCGACATCGAGACGCTCGCCACCCTCAGATCTATCAGGGATATCCATGAGGTTCGCTACCGGGCAAATCGAAACTACGAAATCTATCCCGAGGCAGGATTCTGGG